>OLGF01003087.1_pt1 | contig 14300 bp, 9 predicted proteins | sample 1604971 | NCBI WGS metagenome assembly OLGF01 (sample SAMEA3888902, study PRJEB22519) | human gut metagenome | biome: human gut; feature: human-associated habitat; material: faeces | place: Denmark | collected 2011 | reverse complement strand
ACATCAGTTTTCCAAACTGAGGGTGGGAGTTCAAATCTCCTATCTTGCTCCAAAATGCTCCATAAAAAAGTAAAAAGGGGAGATTTTTTTGAATACAGAAACCAAGTTCCAAAAGGTCGGGAAATACAAAGTTGACGTTGCAGATGAAACAAATCAAGCAATACGTTATGTGAAAAGCAATCCGTGTTGTATTTGCTCATGCGAAAACTTTTGTCCTATAAAATACAAGGGCACGTGTAAGATTTGGATAAATCTGAAATCTGCATTATTTGCGGTTGAGGAGGTAAAGGAATGATGAGAAAAAGGAAAATAAAGAAAGAAGAGGTGTAAAGAATGTTATTTGATATATCAAAAATAGACACGCAAGATGTTGTCAATGCTATTAAAATGTTACGTATCAGCACAAATGTAGTTAATAAACATCTAAAATGTGCTGATACGTAACATTTTTGTCGTTCGTAATATAATATACCCCACTTGATGTAGGTTGCACATCAGGAGGGGCGCTTTTATGCTATAACTTATAGTGCTGAATTAGCGGTCTGAAAAGGACAAAAATATAAACCGGTCGAAAATAACCGGTTTATATTTCTTGATTTTCCAAAATTTCAGTAAAATATAGTATGGCTTTTGTACTGCAATTTTACTGCAGTTATGGAGTGCACAAGAGTGAATGTAGGGGATTGAAAGGGCAGAATCGTCTAAAAAAGCTCTTTGATACGCCTATATTCACGCTTGTTCTTCGTGATTCACGGTTGTGGCCGTAAAACAATGGTGCCGATGACCGGACTTGAACCGGTACGGTATTGCTACCGAGGGATTTTAAGTCCCTTGCGTCTGCCGATTTCGCCACATCGGCGCATTTCATGCTTTGATATTATATTAAATTAAAGCCTCATTGTCAATAATTTACTAAAATTTTTTCAAATTCAAACAGGTATTACGCACATATTTTGCGTCGTGTTTTATTGACGGCGCAATATTTATGTAGTAAAATATCAATAAGTTGCAAGATAAACCGCAAAATTGACGCTTTTTGCCGGTTCGTCTTTGCAACTTGGGCTTATACAGTTTAATATTTGATAAAAAATACGGTTTCGCGGTTCTTGCCGCGAATTAAAAGGGAATCCGGTTAAAATCCGGAACAACCGCCATTACTGTGTTTGACGTAAGAGAGTCCGATCCATTGGAGCTTTCCGAGAAGGCGACTCTTCCCGTGATGTATGGGATCATAAGTCAGGAGACCTGCCGTATTTTTATGGTTAAACACAACTTTGGTGAGAAGAGTGCAGCCGATTTATCAGCTTTTGATTTGTGCTGTCGGTGCACTCTTTGCCCGATTGCGCAAGATTTTTTCGTTGGTTAATTTGTTGCACTCTCCCTGCTTTTCGGTAGGGAGAGATTTTTTGTGTTCGGAGGATTTTATGTTTGGCGACGACAAAGAAAAATGGGCAGTAAATGAGCTTGTGCGTAAATCCGAGGAGCTGAAAAGGCTTCCGCGAAAAGACGATTTCGATGACGCCACACGCTCGCGAATTAAGGCATTTTTAGGCCCTTGGCCGCGCGCTCTCGAAAAAGCCGGTCTTAAAACTCCCGGCGGGAAGCGCAAAAAGTAAAGAGTTTTGAAAGGAGTAAGGTATGTTAAAACCTAAAAAGACAGTAAGGAAATGTCTGTCATGGCTTCTTGCTCTTGTGATGATATTGTCTGTGATACCCGTTGCGGTACTTGCCGCACCGGCTGATCTTTCAATATCGTCGGCAAAGGAGCTGCTCGCGTTCTCCGAAAAGGTGAACGGCGGTGAAGACTTTTCGGGAAAAACAGTAGAGCTTACAGCCGATATCGACCTCGGCGGAGAAGGCTCCGAATGGACGCCGATAGGCTCCTCGTCATCGGCTTTTGCCGGAACATTCGACGGAAACAACCACGTAATCAGCGGACTTTACATTTCTTCGGGCTCCAATGCGGGACTTTTCGGAAAGGTAAACGGCGGTACGGTTAAGAATGTTACGGTTAAGGGCAGCGTCAGCGGTTCTTCATCGGTTGCAGGCGTTGTCGGTTACCTCAATGCAGGCAATATAATTGGCTGCGGAAATAATGCCGATGTCAGCGGCTCTTCGGGAGTCGGCGGCGTAGTGGGCTATGTCGGCGGCGCATCTACCGTTTCGGGCTGCTACAATTCGGGTAATGTCAGCGGTACAACAGGCTATATAGGCGGCGTAAGCGGTCAGCATTGGCGCGCAGGCAAACTCGAAAACTGCTATAACACAGGTAAGGTATCGGGTCCTGCCTCTGTCGGCGGCGTAGCCGGCGGACACAAAGCGGCGTCTCCAGAGCTTGTAAATTGCTACAATGCAGGCACGGTTGAAGACTCGGCAGGCTACCAAAACAATATCGGCGCATTGATAGGCGCCACAAGAGGAACGGCGGAGAACTGCTATTATCTCTCAACCTCGTCTTTCGCGGCAACAGGCAATAAAGGCGATGTTGACGGTGCGACAAAGGTTGACTCCGTAACCGAGACTATGCTCGGTTCGGCATTCATAAAGGATGAAGAGGGAATAAACGGCGGCAATCCCGTGCTTTCTTGGCAGGGCAAAACTCCCGACATTATAATAGCGTCGTACAGTCAGTTGAAGGCGTTTGCCGACAGCGTAAACGACGGCAACTCTTACGAGGGTAAGCTCATCCGCCTCAATGTGAATATCGAACTCGGCGGTGCCAATAACCCGTGGACGCCGATAGGCTCCTCGTCATCGGCTTTTGCCGGAACATTCGACGGAAACAACCACGTAATCAGCGGACTTTACATTTCTTCGGGCTCCAATGCGGGACTTTTCGGAAAGGTAAACGGCGGTACGGTTAAGAATGTTACGGTTAAGGGCAGCGTCAGCGGTTCTTCATCGGTTGCAGGCGTTGTCGGTTACCTCAATGCAGGCAATATAATTGGCTGCGGAAATAATGCCGATGTCAGCGGCTCTTCGGGAGTCGGCGGCGTAGTGGGCTATGTCGGCGGCGCATCTACCGTTTCGGGCTGCTACAATTCGGGTAATGTCAGCGGTACAACAGGCTATATAGGCGGCGTAAGCGGTCAGCATTGGCGCGCAGGCAAACTCGAAAACTGCTATAACACAGGTAAGGTATCGGGTCCTGCCTCTGTCGGCGGCGTAGCCGGCGGACACAAAGCGGCGTCTCCAGAGCTTGTAAATTGCTACAATGCAGGCACGGTTGAAGACTCGGCAGGCTACCAAAACAATATCGGCGCATTGATAGGCGCCACAAGAGGAACGGCGGAGAACTGCTATTATCTCTCAACCTCGTCTTTCGCGGCAACAGGCAATAAAGGCGATGTTGACGGCGCGGCAAAGGTTGACTTAGTAACCGAGACTATGCTCGGTTCGGCATTTGTTTCGGGCGACACAAATCCGAAGCTTGCTTGGGAAAGCCTTGTTTCCGCAGATAAGCCCGTTCGTCCTTCGTTCAGCGAGGGAACCGAGCTTTCGGCAAAGCTTTCGGGTTACATTAAAGAGGCAGTCAAGAGCTCAAAAACCAATGCGGGGCTCACTTCCGCCGACACTCTTTTGGGCAATGAAAGATATATGTTAGGCGCCAGCTCTACGGCTACCGACTGGATGGCACTTGCTATGGGTCGTTACGGATATTTCGATTCCGTAGACGGAAAATATACTTATCTTATCGACGACGGCACAGGCTACACCGACTATCTCAATGCCATGAAGTCATACGTCGAAAAGACATACACCGAAAACGGCGGTACACTTCACAGCGTAAAGGCTACCGAGTGGCACAGAGGCGTTGTTGCAATAGCGGCTCTCGGCGGCGATCCCACAAGCTTCGGAACATATAACGGTCAGCCGATAAATCTTATCGCGGACGGCAGCTATAACTGCAAGGTAAAGGGCGGTCCCGGCAAACAGGGTATAAACGGTTGGATATGGGGTCTTATTGCTCTTGATACCGGTATGTATGAGGTTCCGAGCGACGCCGCATATCAGCGTGAGCTTTTCATAAAAGAAATACTTAAAATGCAGCTTACCGACGGCGTAGACGGCAATAAATACGGCGGCTGGGTTCTCGGCGGTTACGGTTCATCGTCGGATGTCGATATTACCGCTATGGCAATACAGGCGCTCGCTCCTTATTACAATGACGATACCGTGTATACATATAAAAATGAAATTTCGGGCGACGAAGTTTCAAAAACGGTTCGTCAATGCGTGGACGAAGCATTTGATCGCTTAGGCTCAATGATGAACGATAAAGCGGGCTTTACTTCCTGGAATACCGATAACTCCGAAAGTATAGCTCAGGTTATAGTTGCGCTGACTTCTGTCGGAATCGACCCCCAAAAGGACAGCAGATTTATAACCTCCGACGGCTTAACGCTCCTTGACGGACTTCTGAGATTCCGCGATACAAACGGCGGCTTCTGCCATGTTGTCGGCAACGGCTGGAACAGTATGGCAAACGATCAGGCAACTTACGCTCTCGTAGCTTATTGGAGATTTGAAAATAAGATGAGAGCACTTTATGATATGCGCGGCGACTGGAGCGCGGAAACCAAAGCGGCAATCACGGACGCAGTAAGCGCCATAGACGCTCTTCCTCTGCCGACGGACGCAAATTATAAGTCTGCGGCAAAGAGCGCACTCGCAAAATTCCGTGCGGTTCCCGAAAACGAACGCAGATACGTAAATAATTATTCGGCTCTTGTTTCGGCAATAGAGCTTGTCGGCGGCGAGGGAGAGCTTGACTCAAATACGCCGTACATCACTTCTATCGCGGTTACAAAAGCACCCGATAAGACCGAATATTATGACGGCGACTCTTTTGACGCTGCCGGCATGGAGGTTACCGCATATTACAGCGACGGAGCGCAAAAGCCCGTAACGGATTATGAGATAATTTCCGGTGATTCACTTGAAGTCGGAACTCAAAAGGTATGTATAAAGAGCGGTAAACTCAAGACCTTTGTAACAGTTACGGTAAAGGATAAAATCCCGTGGGAGGGCTTGGGCTCCGAGACTTCACCGTACCTTATAAGCACGGCAGAGGACCTTTACAATCTGTCATATTACGTAAATACCAAGCTTATGGCAACTACCGGTGTTTACTTTGAAATGACCGATAATATCGACCTCAGCGACTATGACAACTGGACCCCGATAGGCTCTGACAGAAATCAGTTTGACGGTGTATTTGACGGCGACGGATATGTCATAGACAATCTTACTTCTCTCCGCGGCGGACTTTTCGGAACTGTCTGCCAAAATGCCGTAATTAAGAATGTCGGTGTCGCAAGCGGCGAAATCGGCAAAGAAAATACATACACTTCGTTCCTCGGCGGTATCGCCAAATGGAGTAACGGCGCAGACTTTATAAACTGCTGGAACGGTGCCGATATTTACGGCAGCGGTTACATGGGCGGTATAGTCGGTACAGTGCGCGACGGCGGCAAGAGTAATATCACGGGCTGCTACAACGTAGGCTCGCTTTATGCAAGCAGCGGCCATACAGGCGGTATTGTAGGACATCTCGATACTACAAGACGTGATACTTCGGTTGAGGTTACCATAGACAACTGCTACAACCTCGGAAGCATAAACGGTATTTATTCACTCGGCGGCATTGTAGGACAGGCTCAGGACGGCCACACCATAGTCAATTGCTATAACGCAGGTAAAATAACTTCCTCATCCGAGGGTCAGGCAGGCGCAATAGCAGGCTCGCTCACAAATGATAACAGGGTCCAAGAATGCTATTATGACTCTTCCGTTACAGAGAACGGAATCGGAAACGGTGACGGAAGTACCACAGGCGAGACAACCGAGTTTATGAAATCTCCCGAATTCCTCGCGCTTCTCGGCGAAAAATTCAAAAACGACGAATATTCTCTTGTAAACGGCGGCTATCCGATCCTTTATTGGCAAAAGACTTTTGATGCCGACGATGTAAACGAGGTTGTCGAAAAAATCAACGACATCGGCGATGTAACGGCGGACAGCGGCGTTAAAATAAACGAGGCAAGAAACGCATATGACAATCTCGACGACGATTTAAAGCCGTATGTTTCAAATCTTGATGTGCTTTTGAACGCCGAAAAAGAGCTTTCCGAAATAATAAGCCTCAAAGAAGCCAAAAAGACAGCACTCGAGCAGCTCGAGAGCTACAAGGACGCTTCGGAATACACACTCAATCGTGAGGCATTTAACAAGGCTCTCGAAAAAGGTATGGCTGATATAAGTGCGGCGAAGAATAAGGACGAAGTGAATACCGCTTTGATAAAAGCCAAGGCGGCACTTGACGAAATTCCGACAGATTCGTCACTCGGTAGCAATGACAACGGAAATGTCAATGTACCGTCGGTACCGGGTACAGACGGGAATACGTCAAATTCCGGAAATACCGCCGATACGGATATTAAGAGCGTTTCAATTCCCAAAACAGGCAGAATCGGAAATGCGGCGGTTGCATTTTTAATGTTCTCTTCTTTTGCTGCGGCAATGGCTGTTACCGCCAAACGCAAAAAGGACGAAGAATAAGACGGATTGATTACGTACCCGACGGGGCATTTTGTCTCCGGCGGGTACATCGCTTACTCTAAACCGAAAAATGCCGATTATCGGCGGATTCATTTTGCAAGGGAGGTATATACCACGGATAAAAACAAAACCAAAAGAGCTCTTATTTGCTTTTTTATGTGTTTTTTGCTTATTCTGCCGTCGTCTCGGGTTTTTGCCGCGGCAGGCCCTACGCTCAGAACTACGCTTTCCGACAATACAACTCAGCGCGGAAACAAAAAGACATTTGACGTATGGGCGAGAAATGCGTCAGGCGAAAAAATAAAAGCGACGGTTACGTTTAACGGCGAAAAGCTTTCGCCCACATGGGACGATAACGAAAAATCAAGCTATACCCTTAACTTTACCTTTGAGGGCGATAACACGGTTGTCGTTTCGGCATCGTCCGACGGCGGGCGAAAAAAGCAGCTTACATATCACATTAACTACGAGAAAGCGCGGCAGGGCGAAAAAATCGGTACGGCTGTTTGGAGCGTCGAAATGTTCACCATAGGCTGCGGATATCTCGTGTATCCCCAAAAAGTAAATATATACGAGGGCGAGACGTCCGCTCAGCAGCTTTTGCGCCTGCTTAACGAAAACGGATATGTGGGTTATTACGGCGGCAGCGTAAGCTCTTCGTTTTACCTCGCATATGTAGCCGACGGTACGGCGTCTGCGGCGAGATATAACAATTATCAGAGAAGCTCGTCCGCTTCGTCTCCAAAAGCACTCGGAATTTCACCGACAATACCGTCTGTTTTGGTGCCGCATCTTAAAAGCACAATGACGTTTTATGACCCCGGCGATTATGAGAAAAACTGGAAAGGCCATCTCGGTGAATTTGTAATAACAAACGGCTCGGGCTGGATGTATTCCGTCAACAACGTTTTCCCGAATGTCGGTTTTGCCGATACATACCTTTCCGACGGAGATATCGTCAGAGTACAGTTCACTCTCGGCTACGGAGCGGATATAGGCGGCTTCGGTGCTATGGGAACCTCAATTCCGAATGTCGAAAATCAGCCGAAATCCGGCTATTTTTCGGTGGCGAATAAGGACTCGCTTACAAAGGCAATAGAAAGAACCATTTATTCGGGTCTTATAACGCGCTCAAATGTAAAAAATGCATACGCCGCGGCATTATCCGTTGCCGAGACGCTTGACGCTTCGCAAAGCGCGGTCGATAACGCGGTTTCCGCTATCAATTCGGCACTTCAAAATCCGGGGTCGGAAACAAACTCCGCTCCTGCGGATGCTCCTTTGTCCGTCGGCGGCAGCGGCGCTCATGTGTCCTCCGGTGCGGCATTAGGCGGCAAGAATGCGTCGGGCGGCGCGGCAGCTGCCGCTTCCGGTGGGTCTGCCGACGCTGTCGCGGCTTCGGCTGCGGAGGAATCCGCTTTTTCCGAGACCGATGCGGAAACGGAGGAGATAACCGAAGCTTCAGGGGCTCTTTCCGAGAGCGAAGAGAGCACGGAAAACGCCGTATCATTGTCTGAAAACAAAAAATCAAAAACGCTTGTCACGGTAATATGCTTGGTATCGGCATTTATCGTTTTGGCAGGCGGAGTATGCTTTATTGTGTTTTATGTAAAGAAACGCCGCAAAAACGGCGAAAAAGAAAAATCTGTTAAGGAGAGCTCTTCCCAAAAATGACAAAACGTGTTATTTCGGTGTTTTTATGCGTCCTGTGTGTTATATCCTCAATTTCTTTCATCGTATCGGCAAAAGAGAATAAGGAGTATACGTCCGACAATTTCCTTAGCGTCGCGGACGGTATTATCGCATGGAAAAAAGCCGATAACGGCTCGGAACCCGACGGATATTTGATTAACGATAAATATTTGGAAAATGCGGGTACTACTCCGGGGGATTGGTATCCCATAGCTCTCGGCAGACTCGGAATACACGATAACAACGAGGGCTACCTTGCGGTCATAAAAGACAGGGTAGAGGAGCGTTATCGCGAAAGCGGAAGGCTCAGTGCCGCAAAGGCAACCGAGTGGCACAGAATAGCACTCGCCGTTCTCGCTATGGGCGGCGACCCGACAAATTTCGGAACCGACGAAAACGGCGCGCCGATAAATCTGATAGCGGACGGAACCTACGACCGCGGCAAGACAACGCCGCTCGGAAGACAGGGCATAAACGGCTGGATATGGGGGCTTATAACTCTTGACAGTATGCGCTATGCCGTGCCTGACGGAGCGTACAACACCCGCGACGATATAATCGTTGAAATAATTTCAAAGCAGCTTTCCGACGGCGGATTTGCCCTGAGCTCGGATGATGCAGACCCCGATATTACCGCTATGGCGATAACGGCACTCGCACCATATTATAATTCCGAAAAAATATATTCTTATCACAGAAAAGCGTTGTCCGCCGATGAGAGCAAAACGGTGCACGAGGTTGTTGATGAAGCGGTTTTGTGCCTTTCACGTCTGCAACTCGACACGGGCGACTACAAAAGCTGGGGAACTCAGAATGTAGAGAGTACCGATTGGGTGGCGGTGGCGCTGTGCAGTCTTAATATCGACCCTCTCTCGGACAGCCGTTTCATAAAAAACGGCAACACCCTTTTTGACGGTATAATGCGTTACAGAATGACGGACGGCGGATTTGTCCATTCGTTTACTTACGACCCCGACAATCCCACATCTTTGCCCGATAAATCAAATACCATGGCGTCGGAGCAGACCCTTTATACCATGGCATCTCTTTGGCGGCAAAAAAACGGTATGAGAACTCTTTTCGATTTCAGAAAAGAGCAGAGCTCCGCGCTTAAATCGCGAATAAACGACCTTACTTCCGACATTTCTAAAATCGGCAATAAGACCGATAAACAAACGCTTCGCGAGCTTCTTGCGGTTTTTTATTCGTTGCCCGAAACAGAGCGGTGCTACGTGAGCAATTATTGGACTTTGTCCGATGAAGCCAAAAAACGCGGAATAGACGTTTCGGAAATAGCGGGTGAAACTGCGGTGATTGTGTTTTCGGATGATGACGCAAACGACGACGCCATTTTGTATTTTACCGATTCCGACCGTGCAATGGTTGACTCTCTGCCCGAAAAACTCACTACGGAGCAGTATGTTTTGGTTGTAACATTGCTTGATAAGCTCGAAAGGAGTGAAGATTTTGACGGTAAAGACGCATATCTCCGAAAGCTTGTTTCGGCAAAGGAGCAAATTGCCGCGGTTCAGGCGGAAATAGATTCGCTGAACGACGACATTAAAGCCGAGCTTTATCCGTTTGATAAAATCACGCTCAAGGATAGGGGCAAGGTGAATAAAATCGTTAAACGCTATAACGCGCTCAGCGAATATGACAGAGCAAAAATCGAGCGTTGGGAGGATGTCGTCAAGACAAAGACAAAGCTTGACAATATCGTTCGCGCCATAGTAATATCTGTTGTACTGTTTGTTTTAGCGGTAGGACTTACCGTGTTTATAATTATAAGAATCAGACGCCGTAAGATGAAAAAAACTCTCGAAATGGAGGAGCTTGCGGCAATGTATAAGGATGAAGACGACGAAATGCGGTAATTTTTTCTCGTGGAAGGGGAGTCATAATTGAAAAAAGATATTTTGGCGCTCCTGTCGTTGGCGCTGATAATAGCCGTATTGATTCACGGCACAAACATTCAGTCCGTTGACGAGTACTACCTTACTCATATCGACGATATAACCCCGCAGAGCGAGACGGTTTTTATCAGTATTCGCTGTGATACCGTGCTTCAAAATTACGACGAGCTTGACAAAGCCCTGCAATCCGATAAATACGTGCCGCAAAACGGCGTTATATTGCCGGAAACCGAATATGTGTTAAGACCCGGCGACACCGTTTTTGATATACTTGACAGGGCGGTAAGGTATAATAAAATACAGATGGAGTATCAGGGTGCCGATAAAAACAGCTATGGCAGCGTATACGTTCAGGGTATAAATTATCTGTACGAATTTTCCTGCGGACCGCTTTCGGGTTGGATGTATCAGGTGAACGGCGAATTTCCGAATTACGGATGCTCAAAATACAAACTGAAGGACGGCGACCGAATAGCATGGGTCTATACCTGCGATCTCGGCAAGGACGTCGGCTGTATATGGATGGGAGATGAAACGGGATGAAAGCTTTCGGCGGATATCATCCGGCTGTTACTTTTACATATTTTATATCTGTGCTGTTAACGGCTATGTTTGTATGGAATCCCGTAATACAGCTCACAGCACTCCTCGGCGGCATTATGTTTTCGCTTATGCTCGTGAGGAAAAAGGCTGTTTTAAGCGATATGGGCTTTTATCTTCCGCTTTTTCTGCTTGTGGCTGTTACAAATCCTCTGTTTTCGCATAACGGCGTTACTCCGCTTTTCTTTATGAACGGTAACCCTGTAACGCTTGAAGCGGTTGTTTACGGCGTTTTTATCTCGGTGATGGTTGTCGGAGTGCTGTTTTGGTGCAAGTGCTATAATGAAATTATGACCGAGGATAAATTCTTGTATCTGTTCGGCAGAATTATTCCGAAAATGTCGCTTGTGCTTTCCATGGCTCTCAGATTTGTTCCGATGTTTAAAAGACAGATGAAAAATGTGAGCAGAGCGCAAAAGGCGATGGGGCTATATTCGCAAAAAAGCTATGTTGACAGATTGCGCGGCGGAATACGTGTTTTTACGGCGATGATTTCGTGGTCGCTTGAAAATTCCATGGAGCTGTCGTCGTCTATGAGAGCACGCGGATACGGTCTGCACGGCAGAACAAACTTTTCGCTGTTTAAATTTGGGGTGAGAGACGCGGCGGTTTTATTGTCGGGATTATTGCTTTTTGCTGTCGTACTTATAGGCGTCGGCAGCGGAAGCATCGATTTTACATTTTATCCGGAGCTCGGCAAAATCAGCCTTTCATTAAAATCGTTAATTACTTACATTTCGTTTTTTATATTATCGTTTCTTCCGTTTTTTATTGAGGTAAAGGAGAATTTAAAGTGGAAATATTACATATCGAAAATTTGAATTTCCGTTACCCCAAGGCGGAAAAAGACACTCTTCACAATATTTCTCTTAATATCGGGCAGGGTGATTTTACTGTAATATGCGGCGCAACAGGCTGCGGAAAGACCACCCTTTTAAAGTTGATTAAAAACGAGCTTGCTCCAGCAGGAGAAAAGAGCGGCGAGATACTCTATAACGGGAAAAGCATCGATTCCCTCAGCCTTCGCGAGAGTGCATGTGCCATAGGGTTTGTCGGGCAAAACCCCGATAATCAGATAGTTACGGACAAGGTTTGGCATGAGCTGTCGTTCGGCCTTGAAAATCTCGGCGTGCCGCAAAACGTAATTCGCCGCAGAGTGGGCGAGATGGCGAGCTATTTCGGTATACAGGATTGGTTCCGCAAAAAAACCGACGAGCTTTCGGGCGGTCAGAAGCAGCTTTTAAATCTTGCGTCGGTTATGGTAATGCAGCCCAAGGTGCTTATCTTAGATGAGCCCACAAGTCAGCTTGACCCCATAGCTGCGGCTGATTTTATAGCGACGCTTAAGAAGCTGAATAACGAATTCGGCATTACCGTGCTTTTGGTAGAGCACCGTCTTGAGGATGTTTTCCCGATAGCCGACAAGGTTTTGCTTATGGAAAACGGCTGCGCGCTTTTGTATGATTCACCGCGTGCCGTCGGCAAAAATCTTAAAAAAATAAATCCCGAGCACCCTATGCTCAAGGGTCTTCCGAGTGCCGTAAGGCTTTACAATCTGCTCTCGTCGGACGACGTCTGCCCGCTTACGGTTAAAGAGGGGCAGGAGTTTTTCAGACGCAATTTCAAAAGGAATATAGACTTTTCCGACGGTGATAAATCAGAATATTCCGATAAAACCGATACGGCAATAGAGCTTAAAAATGTTTGGTTCAGATATGAAAGAGATTTGCCCGACATTCTGCGCGGTGTAAATCTTAAAGTGGATCGCGGCGAGATATTTTGTATTCTCGGCGGCAACGGCACTGGAAAAACGACAATGCTGAATGTTATTTCGGGTCTTAATAAGCCGTACCGCGGCAAAATAAAGATAGACGGCAAAAAAATCAAGGATTATAAGGGCAATTCGCTGTACCGAAAGAAGCTTGCATATCTGCCGCAAAATCCGCAGACGGTATTTTTAAAGGATACCGTTTCGGGCGATCTCGAAGAAATGCTCAAGGCGATGGAGTATAAAAAAGAAGAGCGCGAAGAAAAAATACGCGATATTTCCGAAAAACTCGGTATAACGGATTTGCTTACGAAACATCCTTATGACCTCAGCGGCGGTGAACAGCAAAAATGCGCCCTTGCGAAAATATTGCTTTCAGAGCCTACAATACTGCTTTTGGACGAACCGACAAAGGGACTTGACGCCTTTTCAAAGTCCTCGCTTTTGAATGTATTGAAGAAGCTTAAATCGGACGGAATAACGGTTGTTATGGTAACTCATGATGTTGAGTTTGCCGCTGTCGGTGCCGATAGGTGCGCGCTGTTCTTTGACGGCGAAATCGTTTCTTCCGATGCGCCGAATTCGTTTTTTGCAGAAAATAATTTTTATACGACGGCGGCGAACCGCATAGCCCGTCCGCTTTGTCCCACAGCGATAACGAGTGAAGAGGCGGCTGAGTGCTGTCGCGGAAACGGAGAAGATAATGGTTAAAAAATGGCTTTCGTATATTTTTCCGTGCATTTTGGTGCCTGCGGCGGTTTTGCTCGGAGCCACAGTGTTTAAAGATAAACAGTATGCATGGATATCGCTTTGCGTTGCCGTGTTGTCGTGCGTTCCGTTTTTTCTCGCCTTTGAAAAGGGGAAAAGCGGTACAAAGGAAATGATTTTAATAGCTGTTATGGTCGCGTTGTCGGCAGTCGGCAGACTTATTTTTGCGTGGGCACCCAGCGTAAAACCGGTGACGGCACTCGTTATAATAACAGCGATGTATTTCGGCCCACAGGCAGGCTTTATGACGGGTGCGCTGACCGCCGTAATATCGAATTTTTATTTTGGGCAGGGTCCATGGACACCGTTCCAGATGTTTTCGTGGGGTATAGTCGGGCTTATAGCCGGAGTTTTCGCTCCGCAGCTTAAAAAGAGTCTTGTGTTCAGAATAATTTACAGTGCTGTTTCGGGAGTGCTGTATTCTTTGCTTATGGATATTTATACAACCCTTTGGTATGACGGCACGTTTAATCTGACGCGGTATATTGCCGCTGTTACGTCGGCTGTGCCCGTTACGCTTACCTACGTAGTTTCCAATGTTGCATTTATAATAGTGCTTGCAAAGCCTATAGGCTCGGTTCTTGAACGAATTAAGACAAAATACGGAATGCAATAATGCATTCGTATAAAATCGTTCACCTTTTCCTTTACCGTGCCGATAGAAGACTTCTTTATCTGAAATGATGCTGTAATCGCTGTTTTTGCGCAAACATTGACGGATTTTACCATGCAAATCCGTTTTGCGTAGGCACAAAACCCTTATTGATTGCAATAAATTAAAATATTTGAATAAATCATTTGACAAAGGTATGTACGTTTGGTAAAATATATAAGCTCTTTGTTGAGCTCAATAAATCGAATACGGAGAGTTATCGAAGTGGTCATAACGGGCCTGACTCGAAATCAGGTAATCCCTAACGGGACCGAGGGTTCGAATCCCTCACTCTCCGCCAAGAATAAAGGGTATAGCGTTTGCTATACCCTTTATTTTTTTGTTG
>OLGF01003083.1_pt1 | contig 14311 bp, 14 predicted proteins | sample 1604971 | NCBI WGS metagenome assembly OLGF01 (sample SAMEA3888902, study PRJEB22519) | human gut metagenome | biome: human gut; feature: human-associated habitat; material: faeces | place: Denmark | collected 2011 | reverse complement strand
AACGAATATATTCCGTAATAAAGCAAAAAGGCACCCAACAAAGTTACTACAACAGGGACGACGTACGCCGCAACTTTGCTTAAAACACTTTCTATCTTTTTAATAGCAGAAGTGCCTTGCAGTTTGTTGTATGCGAAATAAATTAGAATAAGCGGCAGTATATACATGAAGTTATATATCATTATGAAAACTATGACGAGTGGAAACACTAAATTATATGTTGTTAATATGGCTAGAAAGCCGAAATAAGGGAATGCGCTTGTCAATTCGACAGCGCAAAAAGCCGCACCCAAAATAAATAAAGATACTGGAGAAAGTTGCGCAGGACTTTTTACTTCGCTCGTTTCTTCATTATTGTTTTTCGCATGGAGTTTGGTTTTGACAATAAGACGTATTCCCAACAATAAGCAAAGTACACCTGCGCCCAGCGCAGCGCCATATACATACCACGGATAAATTTCAATGGCTTTGGAAAGCAGTTTTGAAACCCATGTAGCAATGCCGTAATAGATGGCCAACCCTAATGCAAGATTTGCTGTCCCGATTCCCAAAATAAAAAACCAGATGTGTCTTTTATTTTTCACCATAGCCTGCAACAACATTTGCTCTGCAATAGCGGAAGGATTCAAGCTGTCAAAAAAGCTGGTTGTTATGACTGTTCCTAAAAGTATCCACATAGTATCATCTCCCTATCAATCAAAAAAGGCCAGCGTATGTGTAACGCTGGCCTACTACACAATAAAATGGAACCCCGGCGGGCTGATTTTATCTTCATATTCAATTACTATCCTTGTCGCTTCTTTTTACAAATTCAATCACTTCATTTCTTATTATCCCTATCCATTTTTAGCTTACCGCATGATACAAAAACAAAACGCTTATTTTTACTCCTGCAATGGCCTAACGGAGCAAAAATAAGCGTTTTCCCGGCGGAAATTCATTTTTAATAGAATATCATAAAACAATGTAAAAGTCAATACGAAAATTTTGCTAATGTAGATTAGAAAAATTTTGGCAAAACCGCTGCATGTTTCGTCATATAAAGTGAGGGGGAAAGTGCAACAAATGCTGCTTTTCAAACGGGATATTGAGTGAGAGAAAATAAAAGGGTTTGGGAAACTCCCAACAAGAGAAAATGCGGCGCATTTTACGGAAAGGGTACCCCTTTCCTATGCTTGCTGCGTAACTTTATCTTTGTAAAGGACGGGAAAGGAATGGAACGGAAACGAACAATCAAAGACGGACATATTGTTGTAAGAAATCCGCTGTATCAAGAACTGCCGGAACACGAAGTAATCATAAAATCCGGCAGAACCTGCTATCGCTTTACAGGCAGCTATGACGGAGAAAGGAGCTTGCCCCACAAGGTTTTACACCTTTTAGAGCAGGAAAGTTCAAAGAAAGATGTTGAATAAAAATACCGGAACCGCTATAATAGCCCCAAGCAATCCTGTAATGGCAGACTGCCCGCCGATGAAAGGAGCAGAAACTATGTTAAGGCAGTCTGGCAAAATCACCGCTCTTTATTGCCGCTTATCCCGCGACGATGAACTGACGGGCGACAGCAACAGCATTGTTAATCAAAAGGCGATTTTAAGTAAATACGCAAGGGAAAATCATTTCTCAAACACCTTGTTTTTCGTAGACGACGGGTATTCCGGGACAAACTTCAATCGGCCGAGTTGGAGCGAACTTCTGGAACGGATTGAAAACGGCGAAGTGGCAACCTTGATTGTCAAGGATATGTCGCGGCTTGGGCGCGATTATCTGAAAGTGGGCTTTTACACCGAAGTCCTGTTTGTTGAAAAAGGCGTGCGGTTTATCGCTATCAACAACGGCATAGACAGCGCAAACCAACAGGACAGCGACTTTACCCCTTTTTTTGAACATCATCAACGAGTGGTACGCAAAGGACACAAGCAAGAAAATCCGCGCTGTGATGAAGTCAAAGGGAGAAGCGGGCGAACCTCTTTGTACCAATCCACCCTATGGCTACATGAAAGACCCCGACAACAAAAAGAAATGGATTGTGGACGAAGAAGCCGCCGAAATAGTCAAACGGATATTTGCCCTGTGTCTGGACGGTTACGGACCAACGCAGATTGCCCGTATTCTGAAAGAGGACAGCGTGATTACGCCGACTATCCATTTTCAGCAGACAGGCAGAGCGACAAGAAACACGCCGCCGAATAACCCTTATAACTGGACAGGCGACACCATAGCTGACATTTTGGAGCGTCCAGAGTATCAGGGGCATACGGTAAACTTCAAAACCTATAAGCAGTCCTACAAAAGCAAGAAAACCTGTTACAATCCAGAAGAAAAATGGCTTGTGTTTGAGAACACCCACGAAGCAATCATTGACGCTGACACATGGGCGCGGGTACAGGAATTACGCAAGAACAAACGCCGCCCGACAAGGACAGGCAAGACGAATATGTTTTCCGGCATTGTGCGCTGTGCCGATTGCGGCGAAAAACTGTATTACTGCACAAGCAAGAACTTTGAAGCGCGGCAAGACCATTTCGTTTGTTCCACTTCAAGGCTCAAAGGAAAAGAGGTTTGCTCAACACACTTTATACGCGCGGTCGTACTGGAACAGGGCGTACTTGCTCACATGAGAATGACGATTGCTTGTGTTGCTAACCACGAAGAACAATTCCGTAAAGCAATGGGCACAAAGCAGAAAGCCGAAGCGAAAAAGGAATTGGCGGCGAAGCGGCGGCAACTGACGCAAGGAGAACGACGGATAGAAGAACTTGACCGACTATTCAAGCGTATTTACGAGGACAACGCCAATGGGAAATTATCTGACAGCAGATTTCAAATGCTCGCAGGCGTATACGAACAGGAGCAAGAAGAACTGCGGGAAAAGCTGTTGCGATTGCATGAAGAAATTACCGAACAGGAAGAACAATCCGAGAACATTGACAGGTTCATCAGCAAAGTACGGAAATATCTTGACTTGGAAGAATTGACACCCGCTGTCTTAAACGACATGGTAAAGGCGGTGTATGTTCACGCGCCGGATAAGTCAAAGGGGCATAGGGAACAGCAGATTGACATTTCCTATGACCTTGTGGGAATACTCCCCGCGTCTTTACTGAATGACCTGCAAAACGGAGAAACGGCATAGCCCGAAAGCTACGCCGTTTCCCGAAAACATTTCTAATACTGTCTTATGAGTGCCGCCCTAAGGGCATCTTTTTTATCATTCTGTGGATTCTCCGTATTGTACACCGAATTGCGCCATTGCAGCCTGATGTTCTTCGTATGTGGCCGAATAATGGTTTTCATTATCATTGCCAAAGAAGAAATATAAATAGTCTGTCTGAGTTGGATTTTTTGCTGCATTGATTGCATCTGCTCCCGGACTGCAAATTGGTCCTGCGGGTAATGCGGCGCATTTATAGGTGTTGTATAGTTCTGCGTATTTTGATGTATTCCCCAGTAAAGGGTTGCCTGTCACATAGTCATTGATATATTCTCTGGTGGAATCCATTTGCAGCTGCATTCCTTGTTCCAAACGATTGTAAATAATGCCTGCAATCATAGACATATGTTCCGGACTGCGGGTTTCCATTTGTACAATAGAAGCTACAATCAGTTCGGTATCCGTTACATTTCCGCCGGTGTTATTGCGGTAGGCATTTAACATCTCTATGAGTACATCTTCCGCATTGGAATTTTTTTGGAAGGTATAGGTTGCGGGATATAAATATCCTTCCATTTTAAATGGACGATTTTCATCAATCGGAATGCTGAAAGATTTTGGACTGTAATTTTGACAAGCCTGATAAAAGTCTTCGGCAGAACAAATTTCATTGGCTTCCAAACGTTTTGCAATTAAGTCCCATGTAAAACCTTCGGGAATGGTGACCGTAACTGTCTCCGACACGGAATTGGTAACTTGCGAGGAAGTATTGGTGCTGGATGAAGCACCAGATGAAGTACCGGAAGAAGACTGTCGGCTGACGGTTTGTGAAGTGCTTTCCGTTTCACTGGATGTTTGCTGTTCAGAACCGCAGCCGGCCAAAGCAAAAGAAAGAACAAAGACAGAACCGACAATCATCATTGCAATTTTTTGTTTCATAGCAGTAATCCTCCTTTGTATCTACTTTTATGATACAAGATTCTACAAATGGTTGCAATCTTTTTGCCGGATTCTTTGAAATATCTTTACATATTGAAAAAAGATAGTATTTAATTTTTATTTCTAAAAGAAAATTCTCACAAGTAATAATAGAGAGGAATATACTGTAAAAGGGATGAAAAAAGTAACGTAAGTAACCTGTGCGAAAAAGGAGCGAATCGTATTATGAAAGATTCTTTTCGGCATACGCCATTTAGAAGGGAACAACCGCCAAATGCACAACGCGGCAGTATGGAACTATGGTTGTCTTACATAGAAAAATCTCCAAGAAATCAAACACCGTTTATGTTTTATGTCGTAGATGCTGATACAGGATATGGATTAAAAGGAGCTGAATTTTCATTGTTTCAGCGCGACGAGTTGGTATTCGGAAGTTATTCCAACCGTTCCGGTGCTGTATGGTTTCCGCCGCTGCGGGAGGGACTGTATCAATTAAAAGAAGCAAAGCCACCAAAACAATATGTACCGGAAAAAGAAGCATTTCAGATGTATGTAGATTATAACGGAAACATTTGTATTGAAGGTGTCCCTGCAGCAAGATTTCAAGTATTTCATAAACGCAGTTCAGAACAGAAAGCGTCGTTCTCAGTGATTAAGTATGACATCAGAACCGGAAAACGGCTGGAAGGAGCTGTATTCCAGTTGTGCCAAAATCATGTTCCCGTTGCAACCAGCACATCAGATGCAGAGGGTTTTGTGCAATTTTATGGACTGTCAGAAGGCGTTTATCAACTAAATGAACTATGTCCGCCGGAAGGATATATGAAAGTTTCGGATACACATATTGTTGTGGTTGCAAACGATGGTACCGTTACCATAGACGGATATGCGGCAGAATATGCTTCCATTGGAAACAAACCTATTTTATACGACATTTTCTTTCAGAAACAAGATGAATTGACAGGAGAACCGCTGGAAGGAGCTGTCTTTGACCTGCTTCATGGAGGAATTGTACTGTATACCGCCATATCCAATGAAAAGGGAGAAATTAATTTTGGCAGTTTTGCACCGGGAACTTATACATTAAAAGAACAAAAACCACCTTCGGGATATCACATCAATGAACATGAATACACGGTTGTGGTTGCACAGGACGGTATGGTAACCATTGATGATATGCCTGTAGAATATGCCAGAATCCGTGATAAAAAAGAGCAAGAACAGATTACGGTACGTAAATATGTACAAAGATTAGAACCTGAACGCGGCGTTACATTTCAATTAAGTCAGAATAATGTAATGGTAGCTTGTGCAGATACAAATGAACAGGGAGAAGCTTATTTTCATGATATGAAACCGGGAACATACATGTTGATACAATTAACACATGATGGTCAATCTACGGGAGAAAAACATACGGTGATGATAGAGGAAAGCGGAACGATAATCATTGACAATCAGGTCACGAATATATTAGATATTCAGTAAAATACTTCTTTATAAAAAAGGAACTACAGTATGATGTAGTTCCTTTTTGTTATACTGCATGGGCAGTTTTAAACTTAAATTTAATACGGTTATAAGATTCCAGCCAATAGGCCATATCTGTTAATGTATCTTTCATGGAACGCGGATGATAGCCAAGTTCTTGTGTGGCTTTTTCGTGTGAAAAATTCCCATTGCTTTCCAATGTATATAAGGAGTAGGAAGTATAAAGCGGAGGTTGACGAAGCATTTTATACCAAACTTCTGCAAGAGGAGCTGTCAATTTGGCAAACCATAACGGAAGTACACTTTTTAATCTGCGCTTGCCGGTAATTTCATGTAAGTCGTCCAATACCTCTTGAATTGTGTAAAACTGATTGCTCAAAATATAGCATTCGCCCGCCCGTCCGTTTTCCACGCAGGAAATAATTCCGTCTGCCACATCACGTACATCTACAAAATCATATCCGCCGTTGACACATGCTGTCAGTGTACCGTTTAAATAACTGATAACCAATTGTGTTAAATGAGTACGACCGTAATCGCCGGGACCAATAATGCCGGAAGGATGAACGATAGATGCATTTAATCCTTGTTTGACTGCGTTTAATACAATTTGAGAGGCAGCAGCTTTTGTTTTGGCATACAAACCATGTACCGATTTGGGGTCAAATTCAGAAACTTCCGTAATGGTTTCTCCATGAGATTTTTCAGGAATGGCATGAACAGAACTGGTATGAACCAATTTTTTTACTTTATGACGCAAACATAATTCTACAATATTTTTGGTACCGTTTACATTCACATCCACCACTTTTTTATCCACTTTAGATGAGATGGATACAATCGCTGCAGTATGAATGACAATTAACTCTGTATCGGGATTATGAGAGAAAAAAGATGTCAAACTGTCTTTGTCGCGAACATCGCCATGGACAATTTCCACATTTGGTTGTGTATACGAAATGGTATTGTCATTTGGCAGAGCAAGTCCGCGAATTAATTTTCCTTGGGCAGCCAGTTTAGAAATAATGGTATTGCCTAAATAACCCATTGCACCGGTTACAAGATATAATGTTTTAGACACAAAAATCCCTTCTTATCTCATTATTAAAATTCTTATATATAGTATAAACCATTTGAATACCAGATTATGAATAAAGCATAAAATTTTTTCGCATAACCTGTAAAGTTTCTAACGCAATTTGAAGATAAATTTTATGGATAAAAAATTTTTGTCCATTTTAGAAAACTATGATTATTTTTCTATACTTTGGTAAATCCTAACTATGAGGTGAAATTTGTGAATTCTATTTGGGAAAAAGAAACTGTTTTACCACAGTATGAATCATTAAAACAAGACTTGACTGTTGATGTTGCCGTTATCGGCGCAGGCATAGCAGGTATTCTTACAGCATACCTGCTGCAAAAGCAGGGTGTGAACGTAGTTGTGTTAGAGGCAAAGACCATAGGCAGTGGTCAAACAGGAAAAACAACAGCTAAAGTTACATCACAGCATAATTTAATCTACCATAAATTAGTCAGTTCACTTGGCACAGAACAGGCTAAATTATATGCCGATGCAAATCAAGAAGCAATCGGAATGTATCGTAATTTAGCCAAACGTTGTACGGACGCGGTAGCATTTGAAGAAAAGGAAAATATCCTTTATGCCGTACAAAATGCTGATGCAATTGAAAAAGAAGTAAAGGCAATGCAGCAGTTGGGCTTAAAAGCAGATTTGATTACACAGACAGAATTGCCTTTTCCCGTTGCAGCGGCTGTTTCTCTTGAGGGACAAGCACAATTTCAGCCATTGGCTTTTTTAAAAGAAATTTCTTCCGATTTAACGATATTTGAACATACTATGGTGCAAAATATCGAGGACCAGATTGTCAAGACCAAACAGGGGAATATCACTGCAAAGCGTATTGTCATTGCCACTCATTATCCGTTTATTAATATTCCGGGTTATTATTTTCTGCGTCAGCATCAGGAACGTTCGTATGTTCTGGCTTTAAAAAATGCACCGCAATATCGCGGCATGTATTTGGGGGTGGATGAGCCATCTTATTCTTTCCGCAATGCAGGCGAATATTTGCTGTTTGGCGGAGCGTCACACAGAACGGGAGAAAATCGTTGCGGCGGTCACTACGATACATTAAGAAAAGCTGCACATCAGTTTTATCCCAATGCGCAGGAGACCGCCTGTTGGTCGGCTCAAGACTGTATGACCATAGACCATATTCCGTATATTGGTCCGTATGCATTTGGCATGGAAGGCGTCTATGTGGCCACAGGATTTCAAAAATGGGGTATGACATCGTCTATGGTTTCGGCTATGATTCTCAGTGACTTGATTTTAGAAAAGGATAATCCCTATTTGCCTGTATTTACGCCCCATAGAATGCATATCGGATTGTCCGTCAAACAAGCAGTCAAAGATACCGTCCATTCGATACGGGGGTTGACAGCGGGATTTATGGCACCTCCGAGAGCAATGGTAGAACAGCTTCCCAAAGGGCACGGCGGCATTGTAGAAGTCGAGAATAAAAAAGTTGGCGTTTATAAAGATGAAAATGGAACGTCACATATCGTACAAGCCAGGTGTACCCATTTGGGCTGCCAATTGGAATGGAATCCGGATGAAAAAAGCTGGGAATGCCCATGTCATGGCTCTCGTTTTGACTATATGGGACATGTGATTGATAATCCAACAATGGAGGATTTAAAGTATGATTCAATTACGGAATATGAATAAGAGGAAAGCACGGTTTGAAGGTTGGTATTTCAAACATCAGAATGCACATCATACGGTTGCGTTTATTCCGGGATACCATGTAGATGAAAGCGGGAACGCGTCCGCTTTTATCCAAGTGATAACAGAAAATGCTTCCCATCAATTTCAATTTGCAGAAAAAGAGTTTTCTATAGACAGAACACATTTGGTCATTAAAATTGGAGAAAATATATTCACTCCGAAAGGGATTACCGTACACTTGGAAAACGAAAACCTTTCTATTCACGGCAGTCTAAGATATCAAAACAGGATACCCTTGAAATATGATATTATGGGACCGTTTTCTTATTTACCCATGCAGTGTAAACATCGGATTATCAGTATGTGTCATACTCTGTACGGCATCTTGAAAATAAATGGGGAAGCGGTTTCTTTTGAAAACGGAATCGGTTATATTGAGTCGGACAGAGGCACGTCTTTCCCCAAGTCCTATATTTGGACACAGTGCAGCATACCGAAAGAGCAGCCCAGCAGCATTGTTGCGGCAGTCGCTGATATTCCGTTGGGTCCCATTCATTTTAATGGTTGTATTTGCTGTATTTATCATCGCGGCAAACAGTATCGGCTGTCCACATATTCCGGCGCCAAGGTAGTACGCTGTACAGAAAATGAACTTGTACTGGTACAGGGAAGGTATTTTTTTAAAGTAAGTTTACTCAAAGAAAATCCATTGCCGTTAAAAGCGCCGCAGAAAGGTGCTATGGCTCGAATGATTCATGAAAGCGCTGCATGTAAAGTGCAGTATCGTTTTTATGAAAGAGGAAAAAAGGTGTTCGACTATACCAGTAAACAAGCTGCATTTGAATTTGTGCCGGGATGTATGCCCGTATATGATAAAAAACAAGCAATAAAAGCGGCTCTTTCATAAAAAAACTGCTGTGTGTGAACACAGCAGTTTTTTATGGAATAAAATTTGTAGTATCTGCTTTTGGCGAGACAGCATGTTTTTTATGAAGAGAGTATATTCTATGTTTGGGTGGATGAGTTTTATTTCTGAAAATCAAGATAGGAAGTACCATAAAGAAGATTAAGCCAATCATTGATTGTACAGGATACCAAATCAGCGTCTCTGCAGAAAACAGAAAAGGCAGTGTGACCAAAGAGCCTGCCGCAGCAAATGGAAACTGAATCAATTCCATTAGAACACATAGACAAACCAGTGCGCAGGGAAATGTAATATAGGTAGGAATCGGTGTATAAACAGATAAATATCTCCAAACAGTTCCAATCCACGGAGCCAATGCCATAACGGCATAGACTTTCAGCGGTTTTTTCCTTGCGGGACTTGTCACCTCAGCCATTTCAACAAATGTAATAATTAAGGGAGGAACCATAAAATAAATACTGTGGGTTACTGTAGGATAAATGGATAATACAGAGAAAATAATCAGCAAAATGCACCAATGGAACAGTTCGTTTTTCCATTGAAAAGAAGTATGTGAGGATACTGTTTTTTGGGTCAGTCCCGTTTTTTGATAGAGTGTTTGTACTGCAATGATTACTCCAATATATCCTATAACCAGTAGGGGAAATAACCAAGAGTCTGATTGCAATAAAATAGGAAGCATAAATGCAGAAACAACCGGTGCAAACGATGTTTTTGTCACCAGCAATGAAATACCTACCAGAATAAAACCGATGAGTACCTGAAAGATAAGAGGAATCGGAAGATATTTAACAATGCATACCGCACATATCGAGCCGATAATCATCATAAAAAACAGTTGTGCTTTATTGACTCTCCAAGGTTGTCTCTCAACAGCCCATACTCCCAGTACCACTGAAATTCCTTCCGGAAACATAAATTCATGTAAGCCTGTCAAATGACTGAGCAATATCATGATAAACCCAAACACAACAACAGAACCGTATCGAATTATTTTATGGCAGAAACAATGTTTCGAATAATGCATCTTATGCTCTCCTTTCCTTTTATGAATACTTTGCATTGTACACGATTGCATTTGGAAGTACAATTGCATTTTAGAAAGAAAGCATAAGTTTGTGTCTTTGGTATGTTTTCAGCATTTCTTTTGTCTGCAGTTTGCTAAATTGTATATAAATTGTATAAAAGAAATTTATATTCTTATAAAATAGATTGATACAATCTCAAAATAAAACAGCTGCCCAATTGGCAGCTGTTTTATTTTTAATGATTTACTTTCATAAAATCCGGAAAAAAAGCATCAGGATTTATAGAAATTGTTCTACAATATCCATTTCGTTTTTTTCAGGCATTTTTTGTTGATGTGGTTTCATTTGCATCCATACAGGCATTGGATTATCTTCTGCATTGGTGCAATGGTAAACCTTCATTTCTACCACAATAATCGCCTCCCACCATTATTATATTCAAAAGATAAGAAAACGACAGTGGCGATTTTTTTGTGAATATCATGCATCTTATAGAATAGGGGCATCGTTTTTCTTTGCCAATCCTTCTACATATCTCAGCATCTCTTCATCTGATTGAAGTTGCTGTGCGCGATGTATCATTTCTTTTTGTTCCTGTTCACTTTTGCTCATAAAATAATCTTTAGCACGAACATTTTGTGCCAGTGCATAACCAAATCCCAACGGAAGGTCGAACATATGCTATCACCTCATTTTTAGTATCAACTTTTGAAGCAAAAATATACAAGTTCATGCAATTTTTTCTTGAAGAACAGGAAAAAGTATGCTACATTAAACATATAAATTCGTTGAAAAGGGTGATGCTATATGGTAGATCCAAAACAAAAACCAAAAGAAAAAGAATTGACGGAAGAAGAAAAAATGGATTTGGTTGAACAAAATTTAGCAGACTTAGACGATTACATGGAAGAAAACGGCGTATATTTAAGACAATAAAAAACAGCGTATCCCAAATTTAAGGGGATACGCTGTTTTTTATTTTTCCATACCGCGTTTGAGCAGATTGATTTTAATTAAAAACATATTGCAGGCTTCCTCAAACGGAATATTTGCTCCCAATGCTTTTGCAATATTACTGCGTGTTAAGGTAGTTAAAATTTCCAATATGTATTGAAATTCTTGTTCGTTTTGGATATTTAGTTTATCAAAGTGAGCAGTTTGTTTTAAGTCATTTATTAAGGAAGCCATGTACTCTTTATCCACTTCATGCTTGCGAACGGGGAGAAAAGCATGAATACCGGAACGCATATTTAAAAAGGAATTGGTTAAAAAGTGGTCTAAATTTGCTTGTTGGCATTGTTTTAATATTTCATTATGGAATAAAATAAATGCATCAAAAATATGGTTATTTTCTCGTTCTAAACAAGAATAAAAGAGACTGCGAATTTGTGTACGGTATTCTTCCAGTATATAATGATATAAATCTTCTTTGTCATGAAAATAGGCATAAAAACTGCCTCTTGGGATTTCTGCTTCGGTCACAATATTTTTGACTGAGGCTTCTTCCACAGAATTCTTTCCAAATTCATGTTTGGCTGCGTTTAATATTTTGGTTTGCTTTTCTTTAGGTAAGTTTAAAAAGGTTGCAGTCGGCATTTTCTCACACCTTTCATCATTTATGCATTCATTGCTTGGTTTATTTGTGTTTCTACAATTAATTCGGATTCTTGAATTCCTTTTAATAAATCATACAAGTTAAGAATAATGGAGATTTGAGTTTTATCTTGCTCTGCGTGTACTACTTCAGACAATCCTTTTGTATTATCGTGCAGTACGTGATAAGCATAATTTACTTGTTGCATTGTCAATTTATGTGCTGCCAAGCTGTCATATAAGAAGTAAACGCGTTCTATCCATTCTTGGTCTGACAGCAAATATTGCGCCATTTCATCAGATTTTACATACTGTTGATTAAATTTAATTTTTCTGTTGATTGCTCTTTTTTGTTTTAATGCTTGCAACAGTTCTTCTGCAGTTGTATTAGGATTGGAAATGCATGACAAAATAGTTTGATTCAATGCGACTGATTTATTCAGTTGTTTTTTTACACTTTCGTTTACATGGCGGGGGAAGAACAGAGAATCAATTAGGACAATCAGAATACAAGCCGCACATACATAAGCCAGTCTGACAAAAGCGTACTCTGTTCCTGTAAGCGTGGTGGACGACGCCATAGAACCCATTGCTACAGCAACAATACCGGTAATAACAACATTGAAGTTAAATTTAAGAAATATATCACCGACTATGATGGTTACTACGAGGATTAGGATATTCAACCATATGATATCGGTAAATGAAAATGCTAGCAGATAAATGACCACCATATATAATGTATTCAGCATTCTGCTGCCAGCGGCTTTGCGAGTTAATTTGGTATATGGTTGTGTCACAACGACTACAGATAATGGGAATAAATATGCTTTTGGTAGATTTAGCAATTCTGTGACAAGCATACCGGCTGCACAAATAAGCGATACTTTTAACGCATAAATCACATTGTTTATATTCATACGGCTTTTTAAAGTATCCCAGAAAGATGCAGCTGGCTTTATTTGCTCTGCATCGTCGATGTGCTTCTTTTCAAATAGTTGAATGTCTGTTTCCAATTTATAAGTCAGTGCAGTAGAATGCATTTGTTTTGAACATTCGTAAATAGCGGCTTCCACTACTTGTTGCTCTACTTGTTTTTCTCCATATTGCACAATGGTATGAATTAAGTTAGTAAGGGATGTTAGCGTATCGGGAGAAAAGTTTTCTTGATTATGTTCGGAAGAACAATATGTTTCTCTTACAAATCGATTGATACGTTTAAAGAGTAAAACGCCTTTTAAATAATTGTTTCCTTCATCCCATTTTTGAACAAAATGGCTCATTTTAGCATCAAGTGCTCCCTGCAAAGCTGTAAGTTTAGCAGCGGTCTGTTTATTTTGCTCTAAAATTACTTGTTTGTCTTCTTTATTTTCAATGGAATGTACCTGCTTTTCCATCATAGGGATTAATTCTTCCATCTGCTTTTTAATATTCTTTTTGAATTTATTGCGGTGAACCAATAGCTGTAAGCCCAGCATTATAATGGTTGCAATGGCTACAATAGCAAAACGAATGCCAAGATCAACGCCATAAACAGGGAAGTAAAGCATCATAATAAAGTTCAATAAAAACGGCATATAAATGCTCATTTTATCATCATAAGTAAAAATATAAATGATAAGAAAAAATACTGCAAATGACACCGGAATTTTAGTAGCCAAATTTAAACTGGCTGCATAAGCAAGTGCAACTAAAGACATTTGAACAATAAAAAAGAATAACGAGTTCTTTTTAAAATGCAGCGTATAGTCATTTTTTGTTACTAATAATATAGGCATAATGCTCATACCTACTATCATCGCATTGTTCATGCCAACCAAAGGCATAAAGGCAAACATAACGGCAAACATAATCACCATCATTAACACTGAGGTAATCAGTTCTTTTCTGATTGGAATTTTAAATTTTTTCTTTTCTTTCTTTTCCATCAAAATACCCTCTCTTTCTGTTTTGTTTTATATATAACTATATTTCAGTGATGACATTGTGTCATAATTATATATGACATCGTGTTATTTTGTCAAGTGGAGAAAATAGTTATTCACAAATTATTCACTTTTAAAAAATTTGTTTGTACAAAAATAAGTTTTCAACAATAATTTTAGCCTGTTTTTAAAAGATTTGTACAAAAATTCTTTTGGCAGGGAAATACTATTGTAAATCTACCCGATTTGTAATAAAATTAACAATGATTGATTAATTAAAACTTCAACCAATAAAGATATTGTTTGTTGCTATAAATCCTGAAAAGGCTATAAATGCACAAATCGAATCAGAAGGAGAATGTTTTTTTATGAAAAAATTTAAAAGAGTTTTGGTGGCAAACCGTGGAGAAATTGCCATCCGTGTATTCCGTGCACTCAGTGAGCTGGGGATTACAACTGTAAGTATTTATTCTAAGGAAGATAGCTATGCACTCTTCCGTC
>OLGF01003071.1_pt1 | contig 14381 bp, 10 predicted proteins | sample 1604971 | NCBI WGS metagenome assembly OLGF01 (sample SAMEA3888902, study PRJEB22519) | human gut metagenome | biome: human gut; feature: human-associated habitat; material: faeces | place: Denmark | collected 2011 | reverse complement strand
TGTCAGCGCGGCTCGCGCCTTGCGGAGTGCAGAGGCAGCGCCTCTGCCGGGGTTCCAGGGGCGGAGCCCTTGGGCTTGCGCGGGATGGGGTTCGGCTATAGAGGTAGACGAGGAGGAAGCGGCATGAAGATAGCGGCCTGCGATTTTGACGGAACCCTGTTCCGCGACGGTGTGGTGAGCGAAGCGGACCTTGAGGCCATAGCGGACTGGAGGCGTTCGGGGAACGCTTTCGGGATCGTGACGGGCCGAGGCCGGAACACACTGTTGCGCGACGTGAAGCGGTTCAGCATCCCTTACGACTTTTTGATCTGCAATAACGGCGCGATGATCTGCGACGAGCAGGCGCAGGACGTGTATTGTGCGGTTCTGCCCGAGCCGGTGCGCGCTGAAATCATGGATCATCCGGGTATGCGGGCAAGCTCACAGTGCGCGTTCTTCGCGGGAACTGCCATTTTCACCCACGCGGGCAAGACGGACTATTGGATCCTTAAAGAGCATGTGCTCCCCCGGCTTTCTCCCGTTGAGGCTCTGCACATGCCCGGCCTGCATCAGATCAGCCTCGCCTACGCCGAGCCCGGCGAATCGGCGGCGTGGTCAGAAGCTTTTACGGAAGGTTGCGGCGAGAATGCGGGCGTGCATTTCAGCAATATCTGTATCGACATCACCGCCCCGGACGTGAGCAAGGCCGCGGGCATGACGCACCTGCTCGAGCTGCGGCGCTGGGGCGAAGCCAAGGAAGTGCTCGTCATCGGCGACGATATGAACGACCTTCCCATGATCCGCCATTTCAACGGCCACGCCGTGGCCAATGCCGCGCCGGAGGTTCGGGACGCCGCGTCCTCTGTCTTTTTGAGCGTCGGCCAGATGTTGAGGGAACGGGTGTAGGGGGAATCGGGGGTAGCCTGACCGACACGTTTTCTTTATTGTATTAAGATTGATGGAAATTTTTTGTGATAATCGCAAGGAGAGGCATGATGGAACAGGGCGGAGCAGGAAGATGGAGCGATGCCGAACTGCACGGGGCGCTGGCCCGGGTGTTCGGCTATACGGCGTTCCGCCCGCATCAGATTGAGATCGTAAAGGGGATTCTCGGCGGACATGATTCGCTCTCCATCATGCCCACGGGCGGAGGGAAAAGCCTGTGCTTTCAGCTGCCATCACATTTGATGGATGGCGTGTGCGTGGTGATCAGCCCGTTGATTTCGCTGATGAAGGATCAGGTGGATGCCGCCTGCGCCAACGGGCTGCGGGCCGCCGCGCTCAACAGTTCGTTGTCCCCCGGCGGGCACAGGGCCGTGCGGGAGGCGCTGGCCTCCGGTGAACTGGACTTGCTGTACATTTCGCCCGAACGCCTGAGCGCGCCCGGCTTCTGGGACGCGCTGGCCTCATGGCCGGTTTCTTTCTTCGCCGTCGACGAGGCGCACTGCATTTCCCAATGGGGACATGATTTCCGCCCGGATTATCTGGCGCTTTCCGGGCTTGTCGAGCGGTTCCCCCAATGCCCGGTGGCGGCGTTCACGGCTACGGCCACGCCCGAGGTGGAGCGAGACATCCTTTCCCGGCTCGGCCTGCGGGAGCCCCGGCTGATCCGGGCTTCGTTCGACCGTCCGAACCTGTTCTATCATGTCCTGCCCAAAGAGGAACCTCATGCCCAGCTGCTTTCGTTTCTCGGCGGCCATGAGGGGGAATCGGGCATCGTCTACCGGTCCACGCGCCGAAAAGTCGAAGAGACCGCAGCATTCCTTCAGAAAAAAGGCGTGAAGGCCGAAGCCTACCATGCAGGCTTGCCCGATGCGGAGCGTATGCGCGTGCAGGAGGCCTTCCGGCGGGACGAATGCCCCGTCGTGGTGGCGACGGTGGCTTTCGGCATGGGCATCGACAAGCCCGACGTGCGCTTTGTGGCACACCTTGATTTGCCGAAAAACGTGGAGGGCTATTATCAGGAAACGGGCCGGGCCGGACGTGATGGCGATCCTGCGCACTGTCTGTTGCTTTACAGCGCGGCGGATATGGCGCAGCTGCTCTATTTCGCGCGTCAGACGGAGGACGAAGAGCAGAGGAGTATTGCGGAAAAGCACGCCTACGCCATGCTGGAGTATGCGGAACGCAACCAGTGCCGCCGCAAGGCGTTGCTGTCGTATTTCGGGGAAGATTTCGAGGAGCCCAATTGCGGCGGATGCGACGTATGCACCGGGGAGATACAGGAGGAAGATTACACCATTGAGGCGCAGAAAGCGCTCTCCGCAATGGTGCGGAGCGGGTGCCGCTTCGGGCGGGTGCTCATCATGGACATTTTGATGGGTGCGGATAACCGCCGCATCCGGGAAACCGGCTTTCAGCATCTGCCCACCTACGGCGTGGGCAAGGATCGGACACGCCGTTTCTGGAAGTATCTGATCGATGCCCTGACCCGTCAGGGGCTGGCTGCCATAGAAGGTGAAGAGTATCCATATCTGCGCGTTACCGAAACCGGATGGGAGACGCTGCGGGGCGCTCCGTTCCGTGCCCTGCGGATCGTGGAAACGCGCGCCCGCCGAAACCGGGCGGAGCGCGACGGAGCGTCACAGGACATGGATGTGGATGATACGCTGTTCCAGCTCTTGCGCGCGGAACGCCGCAGGCTGGCGGAAGCCGCGCAGGTGCCGCCGTATGTGGTGTTCCATGACCGCGCCCTGCGGGAAATGGCGGCGGGAAAGCCGGCCAGCCGCGAGGCCATGCTCGGCATCGCCGGGGTCGGGGAAAGGAAGCTGGCGCAATACGGCGACGCCTTCCTTGCCGTGATCGCACGGTACATTTCTGAAAACTAGATCATTTCGAAGCCCATCTGTTCTGGATATACCCGAAGGCATCGGCAAAACGCTTCCACGGAAGCGTTTTGCGACGGCAGGAGGGGGGCTTCCCGGTGCGCGTTCGTTTTTTTCTCCGCTATCCCCGCGTTGTTTCTTCTCTCTCTCTCTCTCTCTCTCTCTCTCTCTCTCTCTCTCTCTCTCTCTCTCTCCTGGCTTGATACCGTACTGCCGAAGCTTGAGGTACAATGTGGATCGCTTCATACCGAGCAGTTTTTCAGCGCCGTTTTCGCCGCTGATGCGCCCTCCGGTTTTGTTGAGGATATATTGGATGTACCGCTTTTGGAGTTCCAGGAGAGTGGGGGTGTCCGCATAGAGGGAGGTTTCAGCGCGTTGGCAGTGATCCCGTGCTTCGTGCTGCCCTCCGACAGCTAGATCAAAGGGGCCGCCCGTGTACAAGATGACGGCGCGTTCCACTGCGTTGCGCAGTTCCCGGATATTGCCCGGCCACTGATACTCGGAGAGGCGGCGCAAGGTTTCCTCATCCGGATAGGGGAGCTTTTTGCCGTAGCGACGGGAGAAATGGTCGGTGAACGCCATGATGAGTTCTTCCAGGTCCTCAAGGCGTTCGCGCAGCGGCGGGATGGTCACGGGGATGACCGAGATGCGGTAATAGAGGTCCTCGCGGAAGGTCCCCTCACGCACGGCGCGGGGCAGGTCACGGTTGGTGGCGGCGATGAGCCGGAAGGAGGAATGGATCTCCTTGGTCCCGCCCACGCGCATGAAGCGGTGCTCCTGCAGCACGCGCAAGAGTTTGATCTGCATGTTCATGGGGATATCGCCCACTTCGTCGATGAACAGCGTGCCGTTGTCCGCCAGTTCAAAAAAGCCGATCTTCTGTCCCGTGGCGCCTGTGAAGGCGCCTTTTTCATGCCCGAAGAACTCGTTTTCGAAGAGATGCTCAGAAACCGAGGCCGGGTGTACGGCGACGAACGGCCCTTTGCAGCCGCTGTGCCGGTGCACGTAGTTGGCCATGACCTCCTTGCCCACGCCCGTTTCCCCGAGCAGGAGCACGGCGGCGTCCGTGGCGGAGACGACTTTGGCGCGTTCAAGGCACATGCGGAATGAAAGGCTCTTGCCCCACAGCTCGAGCCGTTCCTCCTGCGCCATCTTGGTGACGGCATGGATCTGCCGCACTTCGGCGCGCATGTTGCGGGCTTCGAGCAGGCGGAGGACATTTTTGAGTTCCGAAGCGCAGAGGAGCCCGACGCGGCTCAGATCCTCTTGGGCGCAATGGAGCATCCGGCTGGAGTGCACGGAACTGTCCGCATAGAGCAGCCACGGGTTCCCGTCGGGAAGCCGGAAAGGCAGGCAGAGGAGATCCAGCCCGTTCTGCTGGGCCGAGAAAGGGGCTTCCTCACGGATGCGTTCCCGGATCAGATCGCGGCTCGGCACGAACATCCCGGAGGCGATTTCAGAGCCGGAGAGGTTACAGGAGCCGCGGCAGAGCAGGGTTTCACCGTCCATACTGAAAAGGGCTGTGCGTTCGGCGCGGAAGACCTTACGCAGGCAGGCCGCGAGCTGGTAGCAATATTCTTCAAGAGTTTCCCATTCATGGATCGAGCCGACTTCGCGGCAGCAGACATCGAAGGACGCTTCTTTCTGCTCCGGAGAAGGCCACGGGGAACGTTTCCTGCCCAGCCCGATACGGCTGAGGAGCATGAGGGAGGTTTCCTCGGCGGCCTCGGCTTCGGCTTCGCGCCCGAGGGTATTCAGGAGCTCGGAGCGCCGCCGTTCGGTGAACCCATACTCGATGGGCATGTTGGCATCTTTGAGGATTTCAAGGCTTTTGTCGAGCAGGTCAAGCGCGTCCTGCGGCGATTTTTTGCGGAGGAGGATCGCCTTCAGCCGCAGTGCGTGCCCCCTCATCATGGGGCTCGGGCTGATCTCGGCCTCGCGGAACAGGGTATCGAGATCGATGCCGGGCAGGGGCGGGAAGCCGTGTTCGGCATAGAACACCGCGAGTTCGAGGATCCAGAGGTAGTTGTAGGACAGGGAGAAGGAAGGGTGGCGCTCGGCTTGCCGCAGGGTATCGGAGAGCAGGTTATAGGACATTTCGGCCCGGCCCATGCGGGAATAGCAGAGCGCGATGGCGGCGAAAGCCCGGAGCATCAGCTTGGGGTTGGCGGCCATCGTCGAACGGGAGACGACGGTCTGGAGGGTTTCCAGGGCGTCATCCTCGCGGCGCATGTAGGCGTAGAGGACGCCGAGGTGCTGGCGGAAGATCTGGGCGGACATGATGTTCCCTTCCAGTTCCGCCGTGCTGATGGCGGATTTGATCATGCCGAGGGCGTGGGCGAAGTGGCCGGAGTAGGCGGCGGAGGATGCCGCCTGGAGCACGAGCTGCGATTCGAAGAGGGGCAGTACGGGCTTATGGGTGCTCTTTTGGAGCATTTCGTAGCATTCGAGCGCCTGCTGGAAGTTCCCCCGGATGAAGTGCATCAGGATGAGGAAGGGCGTGATCCGGGTATACAGCTCCTTGTCGTCCAGCGTCTTGAGCAGCTCCATGGCGGAGTGGAACGTTTCATGGGCCCGTTCGAAATGGATGGTGCCCGTGAAGAACGTGGCGGAAGCCTGCGCGAACCGGATGAGCACGAGGGTACGTTTATCCCCTGCGGAGGCGGCGTATTCGGCGGCCTTTTTCATGAAGGCGGAGGAGCGGGCCGCGTTCTTCATATAATAGAGGGAGGCGTCATGGGCGGCAAAGGCATAATGGACGAAGGAACGGGCTTCCGGGGCGGTGAGCCTGCGGTTTTGCCACTGCGCGAGCTGATTGAGGAGCAGCTCGAGATATCCGGCACTTCCGGCCGTGTCGGCTCTGCGCCGCAGGACGCGCATACGCTTCGTGCAGATCTCGCAGGCCGTTTCCGGCATTTTGGATTCGCAGGCGGAGATGAGTTCTTCGAGCGGCGAGCCCGTGTCGCGGAACAGGAGGGCCGGCAAAGCCTCCCTCAAATGGTCGGCTCCGGCTTGCGTCAGGTTCCATGTTTCGTCCCGCTGTTCCGCGAGGCCGTCGGCGGTCACTCTGTGCAGGGCTATTTCCGCCTGCGCGGCGGGACATTCGAGCATCTGGATGAGGCACAGCGTCGAGCGTTCCTGTTTCAGAGACGACAAAAGCCAGAGAATCAAGAGAGATGTTGATTCTTGCATACCCGCGCTCCCCCTGCGGAAATTTGTCTCAAAGTAGCGTGCCGCCTACGGTGCGTCAATGGCATCAGGCATTGTCCATTATAAATTTTGGACAAAACAAGTCTAAAAACTGGACAAGTCCAGAATCTGGACAAACGCTTTCCTGCCCTTTCCCGTGTCGAATGCCAACAAGTCTATTTTTTCACTAGTAAAATCTTTTTTCCGTAACATGGCATGGAGCTTGCTCTTCATAAGGCATCACTCGTTGAGGAGGCTCCTCGTGTTCTACGGATGGAAGTTGGCGACCATAGGTTCCTGCGGGAATCTGCTCCTTCAGGGAAGCGTGTTCTATACCATGAACGCCTTTATCGAACCCTTGGTCGAACTGCACGGTTGGAGCCGGGCCGGGATCGGTCTGAGCATGACTTTCGCATCGGCCATGATGACGTTGAGTATGCCGATAGGGATTATGCTCACAAACAAGATAAGCATCCGGCTTCTGATGACGCTCGGGGCTTTCATCGGCGGGCTGAGCTATGTCGGGCTCGGCTACGTTGACGACATTCGGTTGTTCGCGGCGCTGTTCGCCATCGTATGGGTGTGCGGGCAGATCTGCGGCGGGGTGGTCGCCACCATGCTTATGAACCGCTGGTTCGCCGCCTACCGGGGCCGTGCTTTCGGGCTGGTCAACATGGGGACTTCCCTGTCCGGGGCGTTCCTGCCGTTCGTGGCCCTCGTACTGGTGGATACGCTGGGCGTTTCATGGGCGTTTTCGATACTCGGCGGCCTCGCCTTCCTGCTTTTTCCCCTTTGCTGGCGGATTATCCGCAATACGCCCGAAGATATCAGCCTGACCGTCGACGGCGTGGCGGCGAACCCTTTCGCAGCGGCACGGGAAGAGGAAAAGGTGATTCCCATGAATTGGCGGGAGCTGGTGGCCAGCCGCCAGATGTGGATCATCGGCGTATCGTTCGGCATCGGCCTGATGGCCGTGGGGGGCGTGCTCAGCCAGCTCAAGCCCCGCTTTGTGGATACCGGCATGAGTTCGTATGTGGCGATGGGGTTCATGTGCCTGACCGCGCTGCTCGGGGCCGTGGGCAAGTACGCATGGGGCTGGGTCTGTGACCGCACCACTCCGCTGTTCGCCACGAAGCTGTTGTTCCTGTGCAATGCGTTGTCGTTGGCCTGCATCTTCCTGCCCCATACCTTGTTCAACGTCATCCTGTTCGTAGTGGGGTACGGCGTGTGCATGGGCGGCATCTGGACGGTATTCCCCTCCGTGGTCGCCTATCTCTACGGCAAGAAGCAGTTCCCCCACGTCTATAAGTACATTTCCCTGTTCGTGGCTGTGAAGTCCCTCGGTTACGCCGCTGTCGGGCTCTCCCACAGCCTCACGGGCAACTACAACATGGCATATATGGGGATGGTCATCCTGTTGCTGGCGGCTTTTGCCGCGACGTCGACCATCCGGGAACATGAGGCGGCGGAAGGAAACGTGTTTTCAACTTGTAACTGAGAGAGGAGACTTTCAGATGGCATCTGCAACACACGTATATCGCAACGGGACCATCCTGACTATGGATTCTGGAGGGAGTCAGGCGCAGGCGCTCGCGGTACGCGGGGAAACCATCCTCGCCGTCGGCTCCGACGCGGAAATCATGGCTCTTGCCGATCCGCATACGGTGGTTACGGATTTGCGCGGGCGGACCATGCTCCCCGGTTTCATCGACGGGCACAGCCACTTCGTCTCCGCCGGCCTCATGGCGGCCACGCAGCTCGATCTTTCCTCGCCCCCGGTGGGCGGCGTGAAGAACATCGCCGAGATCAAGGGACTGATCCGCGCGAAGGCCGCCGAAACCCCGAAGGGCGAATGGATTCTTGGTTTCGGTTACGACGACACCGGTCTTGAGGACAAGCGCCACCCGCTGGCCTCGGACATTGATGAAGTCGCCCCAGAGCATCCCGTGCTCCTGCGCCACGTGTCCGGCCACCTCTCCGCCTGCAACGGCCTCGCGCTGGCGAAGGCCAATTATACGAAGGATACCCCCGACCCGGTGGGCGGGGTGATCCGCCGCGACGAGCACGGCAACCCCAACGGCGTGCTGGAAGAACCCCCGGCACGCGAACCCGTGTTCCGCCATATCCCCGCTCCCACGGAAGCCGACTGGATGGAAGGCATCAAAGCCGCTTGCGCCGCGTATACGGCGAAGGGCGTGACCACGGCGCAGGACGGCTTCACCGCCACGGGCGACTGGGGCGCGCTGAAGCGGGCGCACGAACTCGGGCTGCTCCGCAACCGCGTGCAGATCCTGCCCGGCGTGTCGCGCATGGACATCAACACGTTCAACACGCACGTTTCCGGTACGCAGCTCACCGCCGACGGCAAGATCAGCCTCGGCGCGGCGAAGCTCCTCGCGGACGGCAGCCTCCAGTGCTACACCGGCTACCTGAGCAATCCGTACCACAAGGTCATCTATGATCTGCCCGACGGCCCCATGTGGCGCGGCTATCCTATGGAACCGGAACAGCAGTTCATCGAAAAGGTCGTGGGCCTGCACCGGCAGGGCTGGCAGCTCGCCATCCACGGCAACGGCGACGACGCCATCCAGATGATCCTCAACGCCTACGAAGAGGCGCAGAAGCGCTATCCCCGCGCCGACGCCCGGCACATCGTCATCCACTGCCAGACCGTGCGCGAGGATCAGCTCGACCGCATCAAGCGGCTTGGCGTGGTGCCCTCGTTCTTTGTGGTCCACACCTATTTCTGGGGCGACCGCCATTATGAAATGTTCCTCGGCCAGGACCGCGCCGAACGCATCAGCCCGCTCCGCAGCGCCCTGAAGCGCGGTATCCCGTTCAGCAACCACAACGACACGTTCGTGACTCCCATCGATCCTCTGCTTTCCGTCTGGTCCGCCGTCAACAGGCGCACCAGCGGCGGGCGCATCCTCGGCGAAAACCAGACCATCCCGGTCATGGATGCGCTGCGCAGCGTGACCTCGTGGGCCGCCTATCAGGCTTGCGAAGAACGCATCAAGGGCAGCCTTGAACCCGGCAAGCTGGCCGACTTCGTGATCCTCGAAGCCAATCCTCTGACGGTTGCCAAGGAAACCATCAAGGATATCGGGATTTCGGCGACCATCGTGGGCGACGAAGTCGTCTACGGCTCGCTGGATTAAAACGCTCCTCCCTCGCCGCCGGGGTGGCGGGCAACCCTTCCTCCCCTCCGCTCCGGCGTTTCCATAAAACGCAAACCCTGACGGGTATACTGTAACAAAAGCAAGGAACGAGTATGGAAAGCACATTTTATCCTTATCTGGGCGCACTCGGTTGGACTGGCCTCTTTCTCCTGATCGGCACAATCATCCGCGCAAAGGTAAAGTTTTTCCAGACCTTTCTCTTCCCCGCCTCGCTTATCGGCGGCATCATCGGGTTTTTCGTCCTGAACGCGGGCTGGCTCGGCATCCCCAGTTCCACCGGCTGGAAGACGATCACCCCGGTGACGTTCAGCACGATCACCTTCCACCTGTTCGCCTTCGGTTTTGTGGGCATTGGGCTTTTGCAGGCCAAGAGCGGCACCAGCGGTAAGGTCGTGGCCCGAGGCGCGTTGTGGATCGCGCTCATCTTCGGGCTGCTCTTCTCGGTGCAGGCGATGGTCGGCAAGGGGACGTTCGATGTGTGGAAGCTGCTCTTCGGCGGCGATTTTTTCACCGGCAACGGCTATCTGCTCGGCGCCGGCTTTACGCAGGGCCCCGGCCAGACGCAGGCGTACGCCAGCATTTGGGAAACCACGTATAAGATCAGCAACTCGCTGAACGTGGGGCTTGCCTTCGCCGCCGTCGGCTTCCTTGTCGCGGGCCTTGTGGGCGTGCCGCTGGCCTTCTACGGCATCAAGAAGGGCTGGGTTTCCATCGAAGGCGGAAAGCTTCCCCAATGCTTCCTGCGCGGCCTCATGGACAAGGGCGACAACCCCACCTGCGCCCGCTCCACGACCCACCCCGCCAACATTGACAGCGTGGCCTTCCACCTCGCAATCATGGCCACTCTGTACGCCCTCGCCTATGCCTTCGGCGTGTGGTGGCTGTGCACGATGCCCAAGGGCATCAACGGCCTCGGCATCGGCATGATCTTCGCGTGGGGTATGTTCTTCGCCATGATCGCCCGTAAGCTGATGGCCAAGTTCGACCTCATCCACCTCCTCGACGGCGAGACGACCCGCCGCCTGACCGGCACCACCGTGGACTTCATGATCTGCGCCGTGTTCATGGGCATTCAGGTCCGCCAGCTCCAGGAAGTGGCCATGCCGTTCCTCATTGCTGTCGTGCTCGGTACCATCGCCACCCTGTTCATCTGCCTGTGGTTTGGCCGCCGTTCCCCTGAACACGGCTTCGAACGCGGCCTGACCCTGTTCGGCTACTGCACCGGAACGGCGGCCTCCGGCCTGCTTCTGCTCCGCATCGTCGACCCCGAATTCGATACTCCGGTTGCCGTTGAAGTGGGCCTCATGAACGTGTTCGCCACCATCCTCTTTAAGCCGATATCATGGTCAATGCCGTTCGTCCCAGTGGAAGGCTTCCCCATGTTGTGGATATTCGTAGCCGTGACGGTCGTGACCCCCATCGTCATGTACTTCCTCAAGATGATCAGAAAGCCCGCCTTCTAAGGCATCCGGGGCGGCCTGGGGAGGGCCGCCCCCTTCCCAAAGCGAATGTGCGCCTCACGGCGCTTTTCCCATAACGGCAAACAACGGCCGGAGTTGTCCGGTCTTAACCCTCTAACGGAAGGAAGGAACGTATGAAGCGCATTGTAACCCTGATTCTCGCCGCTGGCCTGATTCTTGGCGCAACCTCCGCCGCTCAGGCGGTCGATTTCAAGGTTTCGGGCTTGTGGCAGCACCGTGTATCGTTCGCTGACCGTAATTTCGAAAAACACAACGGCGATGACAAATTGCGGGCGGCCAGCCGTCTGCGTACCCAGATCGACGTGATCGCTTCGGAATCCCTGAAGGGCGTGATGTTCTTCGAAATCGGCCACCAGAACTGGGGCAAGTCCGCTCAGGGCGCGGCCCTTGGCACGGACGGCAAGGAAGTGAAGGTCCGTTACAGCTATGTGGACTGGGTTGTCCCGCAGACCGACGTCAAGGTTCGCATGGGCCTCCAGAAGTATACGCTGCCGAACTTTACCGGCATCGGTTCCCCGATCCTCGACGCTGACGGCGCGGGCATCACCATCAGCAACCAGTTCACTGAAAACGTGGGTACGAACCTGTTCTGGCTGCGCGCCGCGAACGACAATGATCCCGAAATGACGAAGCACGACGCCCACGACGCGCTGGACTTCATCGGCCTGACCGTGCCGCTGACCTTTGACGGCGTGAAGGTAACCCCGTGGGGCATGGGCGGCATCATCGGGCAGGACAGTTTCAAGGGCAGCGGCCCTGACATGACCGGCATCGCCATGCCCGGCATGTTGCCTCTCGGCGGCGACGCGGCCATAGCTGCTTCCTCCGACAAGGATCACGGCAGCATCTGGTACGGCGGCATCGCCGCGGACGTGACCTATTTTGAGCCTTTCCGCTTTGCCCTCGACGCCGCCTACGGCAGCGTGGATATGGGAACCAGCAAATACAAGGACAAGAACTTCGACGTGAAGCGCTCCGGCTGGTACGCCGCGTTCCTCGCCGAATACAAGCTGGAATCCTGCACCCCCGGCCTGCTGTTCTGGTATTCCTCGGGCGACGACGCCAACCCTTACAACGGTTCCGAACGTCTGCCCTCCATCGACCCCGACGTGTACGTGACCTCCTACGGCTTCGACGGCACGAACTACGGCGGCGCGGCCCAGACGCTTGGTTACGGCATTTCCGGCACGTGGGCTGTCATGGCTCGTGTGAAGGACATCTCGTTTATGGAAGACCTCTCCCACGTCCTGCGCGTCGTGTACTATCAGGGCACGAACAACAAGGAAATGGTGCGTCAGGGGATGATTTCGAATCCCCAGGATTCGCAGTACAGCATGATGTACCTGACCACGGGCGACAAGGCCGTGGAAGTGAACTTCGACACGGAATACAAGCTGTACAAGAACCTCTCCCTGTTCGTGGAACTCGGCTACATCCGCCTCGATCTGGATAAGGATCTGTGGAAGGGCGTGGGCTACGAAGCGAAGGAAAACAACTTCAAGGGCACCTTCAGTGTCGGCTATAAGTTCTAGACGGTTGCGACGCGGGTCTTTGCCTCTCCTCCGGCGGAGGTTCCGCGTTTCAAGGCTTGGGCGGAGACGGTGCCCTTTGATCCGGGCGTTTCCCGCCGTGGGAATACATGACGGGAAACGCGCCTGGACGTGCAGGGGAATCATCCTTCTGCCGAGGGCTTCTGGGGCGGGCGGCCTTCGAAAGGCCAGCCCGTCACCTCCGTATCGGGAATCAGCCGGGCCCCTTCCTTGCCTCCCCGCTCGGGTGAAACATGGCGCCGGGTATGGAAAAAGCCCTGCGGAATCCCGGCTGCCGATGCAATGTCGAAAACGGACGCTCTGCGCAATGGCGGGGGGCCGTTTTTGTATGGGGGAACGGCGTCGATCCCGTATGGGGTTGAAATGAATAGGCCGTCCGCACGGTACAGGGCGGAAGAGAGATATTTCTCTTTGCCCTGTACCGTGCAGACGGCTTTTTTCCGGCGATGAGGCGAGCGGCGTTTCGGGATCGGCCTTCGCTGGCTAGGAGGCGGCATTGCCGCCTTACCGGGACATCTGTGCGAGAGCCCGCAATCCACGCGGGCTCTTGCCGTTCCGGTCACTGAAGGTCTGCCGGAATCTGTTTCCCCGGTGCGGCGGACGATGCTTTGGCTTCCGCCGGAGGCGCCGTCTCTGCCGGAAAGGTTTTCGTGCTGTCCGCCGCCTTCCCGGAGCGGAGTGCGTCAAGGATGGCGGGGAACGCCTCGTCGACCTTGGCGCGGACCTTTTCGTCGCGGATGATGGCGACGGGGTGGGGCACGGCGACGCAATGCAGGGGGCCTATGCGGAGATTTTGGCGGACGTTGTGAAAAGTCTTGAGGAACGGCTGGGTCAGAATGGTCAGGGTCGGGACGCCCGCGCGTTCGAGCTGGATCTGATCGATGGCGAGCCATGCGGAACAGGCCCGGCAGTCCCCGGTCGCCGCAATGACCAGATCGGGGCGCAGTTCGAGGAGCGCCCGCGCCGTGGCCTCGGATTCGGGCAGATCCTTGGAGATGCCGCTGAGGGCGGGGTCCGTTTCATACGCCTTGATGAATTCGGTGTCCGGAAAGGCGCGGGACAGCAGCGAGTGCAGGTAATCGAGCAGAAGATCGCCGTTGTGTTTGCCGTTCCAGCGCAGGATCACGCGCTTGCCCGCGAGATCGGAAGGCCACGGGGCCGGATCGTAGAGCGGCGGCAGATCGTTCCATACGGTCAGGCTTTCCCACGTCACGGCCTGCTCTCCACGGGCCGGAAAGGCCAGCAGGAATACGGTGCACAACGCGATCAGAACCTTTCCCATGTCAATCTCCTGCGCTTTTTCGGGAAAAAGGCCGCCCGATCCGTGTGCCGAAGGGACGGATCGGGCGGTCGGTGAGAGGGTTACTTGAAGGAATCCATGCCGTTCAAGGTTTCGTCATACATGGCGGGATAGAAACGGCTGATGAAGTGGGCCGTGGAGCGGCAGGCCTTGCCGACCACGAGGTCGATGTGCTTGCCGCCGGCGCGGGTGGCAAGGTTGGGGCTCTTTTCGCCCTTGCTGTTTTCGATGTGCCACGCCTTCACGATCTTGCCGTCAAATTCGTCGATAACAATGGAGAAATGCTTGTTCGGACCAACAAACACGTTGTTGGCTCCCCCGTCGAGAACGATTTCCTTGTCGTTTTCAAGGACGATCTCATGGGGGAAAGTGCAGGTCGCTCAGGTTTCGGGACGGGCGAGGAACCGGGTATCGGCCGGCCACACGCTACCGTCGTTGACTTCAACAACATCATTATACGCGACGAGGGACACCTTGCCGTCGGCAATGGGCTTGTCGCTCTGGCGTATATTCAGGTGCACGGCGACCTTGCCATCCTCGGCCTTGCCCTTGGCGAGCTTGACGTATTCCTTACGACGATCCTCGGTGAGTTCCGGCATGGTCAGACGGATGACGTTGCCATCACGGTTCGGGCTGATGCCGAGATCGGAGTTGCGCAGGGCCTTTTCGACGGCACCGGCCTGGGAAGCGTCAAACGGGGTGACGGACAGGGTGCGCGGTTCGGGAACGCCGATGGAGGCGACGGCCTTAATCGGGGTGGGGGCACCATAGTAGTCCACGGTGATGCCGTTGAGCAGGGCCGGGTTTGCGCGACCGGTGCGGATGCCGGAGAAGTTTTCCTTGGTGTTTTCCACGGTCTTGGCCATCTGTTCCTT
>OLGF01003057.1_pt1 | contig 14466 bp, 14 predicted proteins | sample 1604971 | NCBI WGS metagenome assembly OLGF01 (sample SAMEA3888902, study PRJEB22519) | human gut metagenome | biome: human gut; feature: human-associated habitat; material: faeces | place: Denmark | collected 2011 | reverse complement strand
GAAGGTGCCGGTCGGTGCCAATGCATACGGCTCTGCCGACAACTTCCTGCCGGGAGCTACCACAATAGGTGATATATTAAAAGAACAGGGCTATAATCAAACCGTTATGTTCGGTGCAGATGCATCCTTCGGCGGACTTGACTACTTCTTTGAGGAGCACGGCGATTACAATATAATGGACCACAAGCGTGCGAAGGAAGATAACTTTATTCCTCAGGATTACAGTGTTTGGTGGGGCTATGAGGATGATAAGCTCTATGAATATGCAAAGATGGAGCTTACACGCTTGGCAGGCGAAGACAAACCGTTCTATTTCGTTATGGAAACGGCTGATACGCACTTCCCGGACGGCTACCTTTCTCCCAATGCCAAGACTCCGTTTGATAAGCAGTATGCAAACGTAATATTCTACAGCCAGGCAGAGACGGTTAAGTTTGTACGTTGGATACAGTCTCAGCCGTTCTATGAGAACACTACCATCGTAATTAACGGCGACCACCTTAGTATGGATCAGAATTTCTTTAAGGACTTTGACCCGAATTACAGACGTACATGCTTTAACCTTATACTTAATCCCACACCTAACTGCACCTCGGCTCCCGATACTCGCTTCCATAACCGCGAGTGGGCGTCGTTTGATATGCTGCCGACAATGCTCGCAAGTATCGGCGTTGATATAGAGGGCAATAAGCTCGGCATAGGAACAAACCTCTTCTCTGATACACCGACTCTCTTCGAGCGTGACGGAACCGATTTTGTAAACGAAGAGCTTGAAAAACGAAGCAATTTCTATAACGAGCATATTCTTGTCGATTGGTCAAGAGTAGGCGGCGATAAAAAAGACAAATAATAAATTCGGGATGTAAAACATAAGTTTTACATCCCGTTTTTTGCTTATACGATTTTTGTATGCTGAACTTTGTAATTACTAAATAACTATGCCGCCGTTTACGGACAGTACCTGCCCTGTAATATATGACGCTCTGTCATCGGCTAAGAATGAAACCGCATTTGCCACGTCTTCGGGAGTACCGAGCCGCATTACGGGGATTTCTTCACGCAGCATATCTACGGTATCCTTACCGAGCTTTGTCACCATTTCGGTGTTTATAACGCCGGGGGATACTGCATTTACAGTAATTCCGGACGGAGCAACTTCTTTTGCAAGTGCTTTGGTAAGACCTATAAGGCCTGCTTTTGCCGCGGAATAATGTACCTCGCACGAGCCTCCGGTCTCGCCCCACATAGAGGAGATGTTTATTATCCTACCCGATTTTCTGTGAACAAAATAGGGGAGCGCGGCACGGCAAAAGTAAAAAGCACCGCTTAGATTTGTGCTTATCATATTTTCCCAATCCGAATCCGTAATATCGGTGAGGAGCTTTTGCTCGGATATTCCGGCATTATTTACAAGTACGCTTATTTCGCCGAAGTCACGCTCTATTGCTTCAATTGCCGAAGTTATTTCCGAGCTGTCACGTACATCGCATTTATACGTTTTTGCGCTGCCGCCCGAAAGAGTTATTTCGTCAGCCGTTTTCTGTGCTTTTTCGGCGTTTCTGTTATATATAAGTGCAACGGAAAAACCGTCCTGTGCCAGTCGTTTTGCAATTTCGGCACCGATACCCCCGGAGGCACCGGTAACTACGGCTATGCTCATTATATTACCCCTTTAAATAAAAAGTACAGCTTGTTTGCGAAGTAATCGGAAAATCCGATTACAGACAGCCTGCAAGCTTATAATATATTATCACATATACGGCGATTTCACAATCCAAGATGATATGTTTGTCAAAAACTGAACTTTTTTTGCTTTTTACTCTTGCAAAAACAGCGCGGTTCATTTATAATATGTGAGCAGCTAAATCAAGGCTGTTTTTGTTTTGAATAACATTTGCTACTGTGGCTCAGTTGGTAGAGCAGCTGATTCGTAATCAGCAGGTCGCCGGTTCAAGTCCGGCCAGTAGCTCCAAGGGCAGAGATAATCTCTGCCTTTTATTTTTTCTTTTTCTGAAACGCATTTCAAAATTCAATATGCAAAGCGTGTCGCACATTCAAAAAATTTAGAGGCTTCGGCACAAAAGAAAACGGCGATGCCTTAGCCGATATACTCGGCAGTAAGGATTGATGAATGTTGTAATTAGCTGTTTGATTTGTTATTATTAGGTGGGTGATGAAAATGTTTAAAGGTGTTTATGAAGGTAAAAATGCAAAACATCAAAGTAAAAGAATACTTATATTAGGAGAGTCGCATTATGATAAAGATGGGTATAATGATTTTACTACTGATTCAGTAGTTCAAAATTTTTATTCAAATCCAGGTGAAAAGAAATATCAATTTTTTCATAAAATTGCTAAATGCTTTTTTGAAAATGTAAAGGATATTGATGATGAATTTGAAAGTTTTTGGAATAATGTATATTTTGCAAACTATGTTGACGGATTGTGTGGTATAGGTGATTCAAAAGCAAAAATTTTAATTAAAAACAATAAAGAAAAATACAATAATGAATTATTTGAATTTATAAATAAAAATGAAATTGATATAGTATTTGTTTTCGGTAGAGCAGTTTATAATAATCTGCCGAGTTGTTCCAAAAATAAAACAGCTGCTGAAAAACAACCTGATTTAGATAACGGTAATTTGTTTGTGGGCAAAAAAAGAGATTTTATAAGACATTGTGTTTATTTAAAAGGTGAACAACATAAAAATGCAAAAACAATGCTAAAGAGAGATGTTCACGTTTATGGACTTCGTCATCCTTCTGCGAGATGTGGTTTTAATGCTGAAAATTACAAACCATATTTGAAAAATCTAATATAACATTGACACCACGGTGAGAAATCATTGTGGTGTTTTATTATGCCCGAAATTCGGCACATAGCGTTATATATAATCACATCAAGAAAGGGTGATGATATGAAGCAAGGCGTGTTTTGGTTAATTGATAATAAGTTGCTTGCAATTCCGTTTGACAAAAGTAAATATCCCGACGGCAATGCAAAGTCCGGCGATACATACAATCACGAAAAACTGTGGAAATATGTTAAGCCCCAAAATTGCAACAAGCCGTATAATTACTACCCTCGTGGCAGGGTTGTCAAAGGAATTAAAAGCAAAGCGATTGTTTATATAAATCCAGATATATCAAACGAGTTTATTTCAAGCATAAAAGAAGCGTTTGAAATTGAGGGCGAACCGATTATTAAGTTGGATTTCAGCAAGCATTATAAATGTTATTTAGATTAAGCAAAACGGAGGAGAAATTATGAATCGCTCAAAAAACGATCATATAATTGAAATGGCAAAAAAATTTATTGATAATTGCAACAGCTTTGAAATTAAAGATTTAGATGCCGACAAACAGTATCTCAACAATTTACCCGCAATAACTCCTTTCACCGATCGTATTAAAGAATACTTAAACCCGTTTGAGGAAGAAAAAAATCAAAATCTTACAAAAACGAGTAGCAATGATTTAGATGAGCTTTGCATATTTGAAAAAGATATGTTTAAGTTGTTTTGTACCGATGAATTTAATACATATCTTATAAGAATGGTGAACAGCTTTGTTATCGAAGCCGTTAACGGAGGCAAGCGAGTTTTAATTATATCGCCTTTTTCTAATGCAATTGTTCGCAATTTCTTAAAAGCTGTTGGACGAAAGGATCACCAAAACAACCTTTTTTGGTTTGATGATAAAAAGCTCTATTTTTGCGAGTGTATGCCCGATGATAACATAATTGCTTTTACAGAGGATATTAAATCAAAAATTCTCGATTTGAATATAGATATTGTCTACATTCCGTATCTTGAGGGCTTGCTTAAAAAATACAGCCCAAAATTACAAATTGATGTGTTGAAATACTTTTATGATTTTGCTTTTGATAAGAAAATTTGTATCGTTTCAACCTTGTCGTCATTTGAACAATACAAAGGCGCAAATGATGATTGCTTGTTTTATCCGCAGCATAAATTAGATGTTTGCGTGTTAGGGAAAATTCTGCCTATGGAGGCATTGTACATTACTTCGTTTTCAAATAATACAGCGAGCTTTGAAAACTGGAGTGTGTGGAATTATATTAACGATACCCCGTCAAGAGTTTCGGTGCAAAGCCTTGATAATTTTTATACCTTTGATTCAATAAAGATAAATGATGAAGAGTTTAATAATATGCAGCTTTAAAAAATGTTTTATGTCCGAAAAAAGATAAATATGTGGGTGTTATGCGGTTGTTCGTATAAAACGGCGAAATAAGTGCCTCGGATGGCAGTTGACGAAAAAATACGATTTGCTATAATGAAAGCAAATAAGTAAAGGGGGAATTTATATGAGTTTTGATTTAAGTGCTGTTCCGACCTGTGAGCTTGTCGATGAACTCAAGAAAAGAGAGGGCGTTTGGACAACCTCGGTTGAGCCTTATGATGATTATTCAATTACCGTCGGTGAAGAGATAATCAAGGATAGCGGACCGGTTGTTTTATTAAAGATTTGGGATTGAATTAAAAGGAGATATATTATGGAAAAATTAAAAGAATTAAAGCTGGGAAAAGATTTAGTTGGAAATAAAGATGCACAAACCCTTGCACATGATTTGCTAGGTAAAATAATACACTGTGCTGATGGCGATTACTTAATAACAGTAACCGAAGCATATCCTGCAAATGATTCTTACAGTTATATTTACAGAGCAACTCATAACGAGGATGGTACTAAAAAAAGTGAAAAAGAGATAAAAAAAGATAGTAAAGCGTATAAAATTTTGACCGATAAGAACATGGTCGGTAAATTTTTTCTTTACGGCGGAATGCTTCATTTAGCCTGCAAAGCGAATAAGGTAGAATCTGAAAATGCGCGAGTTGAGCTTGATAATGTACTTATAAGAGGTGCTATCAAAATAGAAGATAATAAGCTGATTATTGACGAGAATAATGTAAACATGAATTTTGGTCAGGGCAGACCTACAACCTTAGTCAAAGCTTTAGGCATCCATGATGATAATGATGAGAATCTCTTTTTGCTGTGTGACAGGTTGTTATCGGTTAATGAAATCACAGAAAGCAAACGAATAGGGCTAGGGGATCAAGACAATCTAGACGCAAATGCAAAGTATAGATTTTTCATAAGTGCATTTAATTATTATACGGAAGAGAATCATTGTAAAGGAACTACATAATGCTCTATTTTTCATCACAACTAAGCATACAAAAATACAAACCTGCGGCGGACAGAATGTTCGCCGCACTTGATTTATTTAATATAAAATATAAATTATTAAATAATACAAATGATATATGGCTGCGGGATTTTATGCCGGTGAAAACCAAGTCGGGCAAATATGTATCATTTCGATACGAGCCGAGTTATCTTGCAGACAATCCGCAATTAAGAACGAATTTCAAAACCGATATTGCACCGAGCTTTAAGGTCGATAACCTTGTTTATTCCGATATAAATTTAGACGGTGGGAATGTGGTCTTTTCTCCGTCCAAAGAAAAAGTTATCATAAGCGACAGAGTTTTTTCGGAAAATCACGGCATAAGTGAAGCAGAACTCACAGCCAAACTTGAAAAATTGCTCGAAGCAAGCGTACTTATAATTCCCTCGCTCAAAAGCGATATGACAGGGCATGCCGACGGTATGGTGCGATTTGTCGGTGAAAATACCGCTATCGTTAATGCTCCGCTGTCGCCGTATGGATTTGAAACGAAAGTTAAAAAGTCTTTGCAAAATTACGGATTTAATGTTATTGATTTTCCGTATTTTTACTCAAAGGGTGACAGTGCTGTCGGTTGTTATCTTAATTATTTAGAAACGGAGAAATCTATATTCCTGCCGGTGTTCGGTGTTGACACGGATAACGAGGCTATAAATAAAGCAAAAAACATTTTTGATAAAACAATTATTCCGGTTAATATCAACGAAATTGCCGAATACGGCGGTTTACTTAACTGTATCAGTTGGGAAGATTAAATCAAGGCAAATATAAAAAGAGGTTTGCTCCGATTGAAGGGCAAACCTCTTTTATCGTTAGTGATTAATTCATTTCCAATATCTATTAATAAGTCGTTGCATATTTTCTCTGCCGACCGGATTCATTGTGTGCAACTTGACAGGATAATATTGCTCGGTTTCTGCAAGATAGTCAAGCAATTTAATTCCGTCACCGCCGTCAAAAGCATAGTCGCCTAAATCGTGATCTAAGTCAAGTTGTTCAATCGGTTCTTTTGCGTTTTTAATCAATTCAATTGCTTCATTAACGCTGTGACAATGAATATAACCGTTTGGAGCAGTTCTTATATCGTCCAGCCAAATTTTCATTATACACACCCCTTTGTTTTCTAAGTCATCCTGAATATTTCATTTTTATTTTGCTTCATTGTACATGTAAATGATACGATAAATCGTTTTTACTCAAATTCTTTTTTATGTTTCATAAATAAGTCAAACATCAAACGAACGCTCTTCAGCTTGGTCCAGGAATCAACAACCTTTGAGTCATCATCAAGATTGTAAATTTTTGCATGTGGTATAGATAAAAAAATCGGCGAGTGCGTTGCAATAATGAATTGATAATTGAAGAATCGAGCAGAGGAATTGATATGGTCTGCAAGCTTTATCTGATTTTCAAGTGATAAACTGTTTTCCGGTTCATCAAGCAGATAAAGTCCTTCGTTTTCCATTTGTTTTATGAAATACTGTATCGCCGTTTCTCCGTTGGAGTTTTCTTCTTCCTCACGCTCCAATCTTTTTTTCAAAAAGGCAGATTTGCTTTTCAGTGCCTCATACCGGGTGTGCCACCTATCATAATCTTCCAAGGATTGCAGATTTGGACTGCCTGCCCTTATCTCCCAATATTCTTCGTTTACATCTTTTGTTTTGCTGAACAATTGCTTATTAAATTCCCGTTTTTTCATTGAAAGGTTAAAAATATCATCACTTGTTATAATTCTGCTGTTATGATTGAAAAACTGCGCATATTCTCGAAAATCATCCTCGTTATACTTGCACATATCCAAGTAGTCGTTGAGAAAACGTCCGGAATTAAAAAGTGAGTCACGTTTTACCCGCAGCTTTTCGGCAATGATATTCAGTGCCGTGGTTTTTCCGCACCCGTTTTCGCCGTAAAGAATCGTGATGCTATCAAATTCTATCTTATTAAGGCTAACATACGGAAGAACATTGAATGGATAAAAAGAGCCGGTATGAAAGAGAGGACGCCGATCCGCCCCAAGGCTGTCACCGGGATGTAAAAAATCGCATTCCTCAGACAGTGATGGAAATGAAAACCTTTTTAAGTAAATCATTTTTTGACACTCCATTATAAAACTAATTTAAGTATGATACTTCAAAGTGATTTGCAATTCTTAAATGAATAATAGCTAACACTCGATCTGCTCACACCTTCTTATAATTATAACGATCATGATGAACGAAAAACGGTACAAATGATTTATTAAAGTGTCATTAGAATGAAATGCGGCGGAACTTATGTACTGAAAAAGTCGCATAGCCTATTGCATAATGTGAGTATAAGATATAAAATAAGTTTGAGGTGAATATTATGCTTGGAAGCAGACCAAAGAAAATGATGAATATGTATGTTTACGATATACTAAGGCGAAACACCGATGCCGAGCATCCTATGACGCAGAGAGAAATTCAAAAGCGGCTTGAGAGCGAATACGATATGACGGTTGATAGGAAAGCGGTCAAAGCTAATCTTGAAGATTTAATCAATGACGGCTCATACAACATTGAATATTCAACCAAAATTCGTTTTACCCCAAATCGTTCAACGGGAGAAATTGAGAAAAGCGAAATTTTAACCGGCTTTTATTACAACAATGTATTTACAGATTCTGAGCTTCGGCTGCTTATGGACTCGGTTCTGTTCTCAAAAAGCATTCCGATGGCAAATAAAAAGGAACTGCTTGTTAAACTCAAGGATTTATCAAATAAATATTTTAAATTCAGTACGGCAAATATTCGGTTCTATGAAGCAGCCGACAGAGAAATTAACAAAGAATTATTTTACACTATAGAGGTGCTTGACGAGGCGATTTCAAATGGCTTACAGGTTAAGTTTCTCTATAACGAATACGGTGTCGATAAAAAACTTCATCACCGTATAAACAAAAACGGCGATGTCAGAGAATACATAATCAATCCATATACTATGGTGGCAAACGGCGGTAAATATTATCTTATTTGCAATTACGATAAGTACGATAATCTTTCTCATTATCGCATTGACAGAATCAGTAATATTGAAATTTTGGACACACCCAGAAAGCCTAAAAAACAGGTTGAGGGGCTTGTGGGTCTTGATGTTGCAAAGTACATGCAGGAGCATATTTTTATGTTCGACGGCAAATCAATCAGGGCTAAATTTGAAATGCCTAAATATTTAATTTCAGATGTACTTGATTCGTTTGGAGCGAATGTTAATTTCACTGATATCGGCGACGGCAATGTGCTTACAAGCGTTAAGGTTAATGAAAATGACATACGCTATTGGGCAAGACTGTACGCAAGCCAAATCAAAATCACCGAACCGAAAGAGCTTGTCGATATGTGCAAACAGGATATGGAGAATGCCCTTGCATTGTATCAAGAGTTATAGTATGTTGATATATATGTATAATAAAATAAATAAGGGGCGAGGTGAGTGGTAATTATTAATTCTTGGGAATCAAGTCAAGATTTTGATAGTGAATTATCAAAAATTGAACATTACAGCAAAAAACATCATCCTGAAATGATGCCTTTTATTGGTTCTCATTATAACAAATCAAGAATTTTATTAGTTGGAGAAAGTCATTTTTACGAATACAATGACAACAATAATCAAGAGTTTGAAATAAAATATTTAAAAGAATTTTGGTATAGCAAACCGACACCGGATATCTTTTCATGCAAAGATAATTTCAATACAAGAAAAGTTATTCACAATTTTTTAAGCTTAAAAAGGACAAAAGCTTATAGCATGTTTAAAAATCCAGCCCGATGTGTTATAGAAGCATATGATCTAAATAACGTTAGTGACAGTGAAGCGTTTAATACTTTTGCATTTATGAATTATTTTCAAAGACCCTCTTTAAAAGCACATGAGTCTATTAACAACAGTGAAGAAGATGCTAAAATTGCATATAATACCTTTTTAGGTGTATGTAAAGTGATTAATCCCAAAGTAGTTGTTTTTCTTTCTAAAAAAGCTTATGAATGTTATATAAACTCTTGTGATAAAAAACCATCTGTTCCAATTGAAGTTGTATGTCATCCTACTTGTCCGCACTGGAATGGGAAAGATGGTAAAGAAAAGTTTGTAAAAATCATCAATCAACATAAAGAAAATATCTCTTTTACCAAATATAAATATTATTCAAAAGACAAAATAATGAGTGTTAGCCCCAAAAGTTTCACTATTATAAAGCCAAGACAAAATCGATTTATAAAGGATAAAACAACGTTAAGAATATATGAAAACTCTGAAGGAATTTATGAGTTTGCAGCATATATGATAACAAATAAAAATAAAATTGGCATTGGTTATAATATCGAATATCAAAATATTTGGGTTTGGAACTATGATAAAAAAGAGTACATCAGTATAGATAATATTAAAAATTACATTGGACTAAACGAATTGTATTTATCTTTTTGCAATATGCTTGAAAATTTGTGAGGAAGAAATATGACCTATGTTATATCTGACCTGCACGGTTACTCGATAGAAAAATTGAAAATATTGCTTGAAAAAGTCGGGTTTTGCGAAAATGATTTTCTTTACATACTCGGTGATGTGATTGACAGAAACGGTGACGGCGGTGTTGGGATTTTGCGGTGGTTGTTTTCCCAATCTAATGTTCAGCTTATTCTCGGCAATCACGAGGCAATGCTTCTTGCTTGTACGTTTTTGTTTGATGAAATCACGGACGAGAGCATTGCTGATTTTGACAGCGAAAAAATAGAAATTCTATCAAATTATCAGCTCAACGGCGGTGATGTTACGCTGAAATCACTTGCAAAACTTAACAAAGAATCGCCCGAAACGGTTGCAGATATTCTCGATTATCTGCGTGACTGCCCGCTGTACGAAGCTGTTACGGCAGGCGGAAAGGATTATTTCCTTTGTCATAGCGGCATTGATGATTTTGAAAAGGGTAAAAAAATCAGCGACTATCCTGCCGATGCTTTTATTTGGGCGTGGCCTGGAATTGACGATGAATATTTTGACGATATTATAACCGTTTTCGGTCACACACCGACAATGAATTACGGCGAACAATATCGCAATAAAATAATCAAAACGAGAACTTGGATTGATATTGATATGGGCGCAGCAGACGGCAAAACTGAGCCTGTCCTCCTCCGCCTTGACGATATGAAAGAATTCAGAAATTGAATATAAATATAAAAGCACCACGATACTTTTTATCGTGGTGCTTTTATATGCAAAAAAAGTGTTCGGCGGTGTTTTCAATAAAGCGGATGGCCTATTTTTGTCCCACTTGCTTTTGTATACTCCTGTTAAGGTGGTGACAATATGAGCAGCAGTAATACAAAGAATATATTGGACGAGTTTTTTCAAAACTTAAAGGATTTTGGCGATAGACTTTCCATGGAAGATATAGATGTCGCCGTCGAATCGCTTCAAATTGCATTTGATGATTTGAGGCTCATGAAAAAACGGCTGTTGAAAAGAAAAAAGAAGCCGAACGCAAGCAACGAGAAGAAGATGAAAAGCGAGAAAAAGAAGAAAAAATCCGTAAGCAGAAGAAACATATTAAAGAAGTAACCTGTATGGATCTTCCACTTGACTGGAACAATCCTTTTAATGCGGATGAGCGCGCATCCGGAATATATATCGAAAGTATCTCAGATGCACTTGTAAAATCTTTAACAACGCTCGGAAGGGTCGATATTGAATTCATTGCATCGGTTACAGGCAGTAATTATAAGACTGTTATAACCACCCTGAAAGGTTCAATTTATCAAAATCCGTTAACTTGGAACGAGTGCTTTTATCAGGGTTGGGAAACAGCCGATGAATATCTTTCCGGCAATCTTATGCAAAAGTGGAAAGAGGCAAAGAAGGCAAACAAAAAGTATAACGGATATTTTAAAGATAATGTCAAGGGCATTGAGTCGGTTCTTCCGCCGACTGTTGCAACTGAGGATATTTATATAACTCTTGGTTCACCGTGGGTGCCGTCAGATGTTATTGATGATTTCATTGAGCATCTTTTTGGCGGACAAGCAAAATACTGGAGTAACAGTAAAAGCACACAAGAATACCTTTCTGTAAAACATGACGAGCTCACCGGAACATGGGAAATACCGGAAAAAACTCGCTATGGACATGGCGTGACAGATACAGACTCTTATGGCACTTCTCGACTTGAGGCCTTATATATTCTCGAAAGAACGCTTAATATGAAAACGATTGCCGTAAAGAACGAGGTTGTTTGCAAGATAAATGCTTCGGGCAAAAAGCGTGTTATCAACAAAGAGGAAACTTTGCTCGCACTTGAAAAACAGCAGAAAATGATTAAAGAGTTTCAGGATTGGGTGTGGAAAGACGAAAAGCGTAAGAAACGCCTGGAAACCATATTTGAAAACAAATACAGCTGTGTTCGCAGGAGAATATTTGACGGTTCGTTCTTAACTTTTCCGGATTTATCTCCAAATATAACTCTTTTTCCATATCAAAAAAATGCAGTTGCAAGAATTATTTTCACACCGAATACCCTCCTTGCTCACGATGTCGGAAGCGGAAAAACCTATATAATGATTGCTTCCGGTATGGAACTCAGAAGAATGGGACTATCCAAAAAGAATTTGTATGTTGTTCCAAACAACATTGTCGGTCAATGGCAAAAAATCTTTGTTGAAATGTATCCTAACGCAAAGCTTTTGACTGTTGAACCCAAAAGCTTCGTTCCTTCAAAGAGAGATACGGTGCTTGAAAAAATCAGAGACGAAGAATTTGACGGCATCATTATGGCTTACAGTTGCTTCGAACAGATACCGCTTTCGCAAGATTTTTACATTGATGAGCTTCGGGATATGAAAGAAAAAGTAAATGACTTACTGAGTGATTCGAAAAAGGTAACCAAGAGTCTTAGGAAGAAAAATGAAAAATTGGGGAAACAACTTGCCGAACTTGCGACCACGCTTGATAATATTGATTGCGACGTTTCCTTTGATGAACTTGGTATAAGTCGTCTTTATATTGATGAGGCACACAATTACAAAAATGTACCTATCGAAACAAAAGCGGACAATGTGCTTGGAATTACTCGCAGCGGCTCAAAAAAATGCAAAGATATGCTTGATAAGGTTCGTGTAGTTCAAAAAAGCGGAGGGGGAGTTGTTATGGCGACAGGAACACCGATAACCAACTCAATAACCGATGCGTTTATTATGCAAAAATATTTACAAAACGGAGAACTCGGTCTTCTTGATTTGCAGAACTTTGACAGCTGGACAGGTATGTTTGCCGAAAAATCAACTGAATTTGAAATAGATGTTGATACCTCAAGCTACCGCCTTGCTACAAGATTTTCAAAATTTCATAATCTGCCGGAGCTGACAACGCTGTTTTCACAGATTGCCGATTTTCATCATATGGACGAGGTTAACGGAATTCCTGCGTTTGATGGTTATTCGGATGCGCTTATCGGTAAAACGCTAAGCTTTGAAAATTATTTGAATCTTATTTCTTCTCGTGCGGATGATGTCAGAGCCGGCTTTGTTAACAGAAGCGTTGATAATATGCTTAAAATCACAACAGACGGTCGTAAAGCTGCACTTGATATAAGGTTGGTTGACTCGAATGAGCCATTTACACAGCAGTCTAAAGTGTATCGTTGTGCCGAAAATGTTTTTGATATTTATCTAAAAACCGATGGAACGCAACTTGTCTTTTGTGACACATCAACGCCTAAATCGAGTTTCAATATGTATGACGAACTCAAACGGCTGTTGATTGAAAAAGGCATATTGCCGTCGCAAATTGCGTTCGTCCATGATGCAACAACTGAGGCAAAAAGGAACACATTGTTCAAAAGGATGAGAAACGGCGATATTCGTATCTTAATCGGCTCAACATTCAAACTCGGTATCGGAGTTAATGTTCAGGATAAACTGATAGCAATTCATCATCTCGATGTACCGTGGCGACCGGCTGATATGACTCAGCGTGAAGGCAGAATACTCAGACAAGGAAATCAAAATCCAAAAGTTCAAATATTCCGCTATATCACCGAGGGAAGCTTTGATGCGTATTCGTGGCAACTGCTCGAAACAAAACAGAGATTTATTACAAGCTTGTTGTCAGGCTCGCACACAGAGCGTGAAGGTAGTGATGTTGAGGATACCGTTTTGAATTATGCAGAAATTAAGGCTCTTGCAGTAGGAAACCCTCTTGTTAAAAAGCGTGTTGAAACAGCAAACGAGCTTTCTCGGTATTATACCTTGCAGAGAAAATTGGTCGAAACGAGAATAAGACTTGATAAGGAACTTAAAGAGCTCCCGTCAAAAATGCTTCATCAGAAAGAGCTTATCAAAAAGGCAATGCAGGACAAGCAATATTTCGACCAATATCGCAAAGACGTGCCGGTTGCGGTGACCTCTGCTGACAAAAACAAAGAAGCGGAAAAAAGAAAGCTGTTGCGTGAAACACTGTTTAATGCAGTCAAAAACAATGAATTACAAATCAAAGAAAGGCCAGCCTTCGAATATTGCGGATTTAAGATTATTCTGCCTGCAAATATGGCAAAGGGAAAGCCGTTTGTTTGGTTAGAACGGGAGGGCAAATATTATGTTGAACTCGGCGATACAGAGGTTGGCGTTTTAATCAGAATCGACAACTATCTGAACAATCTTGATAAGCATATAGAAAATCAGCAAAAGCAATTATTCAATATGGGTGAGCGCAAAAAAGGCATTCAAAAGGAACTTGGCAATGATGAAAACTATGCGGATGTTATTGCCGAATTAAAAGAAAAGCTTGCAGAAATAGATGATAAATTAGGGGTGAACAAAAAGTGAGCGGAAAAGAACAAATAAAAAATGCAAATATTCCGCAGATGAATATTAACAGACTTGTAGATGAACTGACAACGGCATATTGTAATATAATCAATGCAAATGTGCCTATCAGAAAATTTCCGTCAGTTATGCTGTGGGGAGCGCCCGGTGTCGGCAAATCACAGGCTGTTCGACAGATTGGAAAAGAAATAGAGAGTCAAACAGGAAAAAAGGTACATATCACCGATGTGCGGTTGCTCCTTTTTAATCCGATTGACCTGCGTGGTATTCCGACTTCAAATGCAGACAAGACGCTTGCCGTTTGGCTAAAACCGCAAATTTTTCAAATGGACGAAAGCGACAGCATTGTCAACATCCTTTTTCTTGATGAAATTTCAGCAGCTCCTCAATCTGTTCAGGCGGCGGC
>OLGF01003046.1_pt1 | contig 14499 bp, 9 predicted proteins | sample 1604971 | NCBI WGS metagenome assembly OLGF01 (sample SAMEA3888902, study PRJEB22519) | human gut metagenome | biome: human gut; feature: human-associated habitat; material: faeces | place: Denmark | collected 2011 | reverse complement strand
GCACCACACTGTAGGGCTTGCGGCGCACAGCCTCGGTCAGCTGGCCGCCCTCGTCGTAGCCGACGTATCCCGGAGGCGCGCCGATCAGACGGGAGACGGAGTATTTCTCCATGTACTCGGTCATGTCGATACGCACGATGCTGCGCTCGTCGTCAAACAGCACCTCGGCCAGCGCCTTGGCCAGCTCGGTCTTGCCCACGCCCGTGGGGCCGAGGAACAGGAACGAGCCGATGGGGCGGTTCGGGTCCTGGATGCCGGCACGGGAGCGGAGGATGGCCTCGGTGACTTTTTCGACCGCTTCGTCCTGACCGATGACGCGCTGGTGCAGCGTCTTATCCAGATGCAGCAGCTTCTCGCGCTCACCCTCCATGAGCTTGCTGACCGGGATGCCCGTCCAGCGGCCCACGATGCGGGCGATTTCCTCTTCGGTCACGCGGTCGCGCAGCAGGGTGCGCTTACCTTCCTCGGCAGTGCGCTCCTCCTGCTCCAGCTCCTTTTTGAGCTGCGGCAGCTTGCCGTATTCGATTTCGGCGGCGCGGTTGAGGTCGTATTCGCGCTTTGCCTTGTCCAGTTCCGCGTTGAGCTTTTCAATCTCTTCACGCAGCTTCTGAACCTTGCCGATGGCGTTCTTTTCGTTTTCCCACTTGGCCTTCATCTCGTTGAACTGGGCGCGCATATCGGCCAGCTCTTTCTGGATGTCCTGAAGATGTTCCTGAGACAGCGTGTCGGTTTCCTTCTTCAGCGCCGCCTCCTCGATCTCGTGCCGCATGATCTTGCGGTTCAGCTCATCCATTTCGGCAGGCATGGAGTCCATCTCGCTGCGGATCATGGCGCAGGCTTCATCAACCAGGTCGATGGCCTTATCGGGCAGGAAGCGGTCGGTGATGTAGCGGTTGGAAAGCGTTGCCGCCGCGATCAGCGCCTGGTCCTGAATCTTGACGCCGTGGAACACCTCATAGCGCTCCTTCAGACCGCGCAGGATGGAGATCGTGTCCTCCACGGAGGGCTCGTTGACCATCACGGGCTGGAAGCGGCGCTCCAAAGCCGCATCCTTTTCGATGTACTTGGCGTATTCGGAAAGGGTGGTCGCGCCGATGCAGTGCAGCTCGCCTCTGGCCAGCATAGGCTTGAGCAGGTTGCCGGCGTCCATGCTGCCTTCGGTCTTGCCCGCGCCGACGATGGTGTGCAATTCATCAATAAAGAGGATGATTTCGCCGTTGGACTTTTTGACCTCGGCCAAAACCGCCTTCAGTCGTTCCTCAAATTCGCCGCGGAATTTCGCGCCTGCGATCAGCGCGCCCATGTCCAGCGAGAACAGCTTGCGGTCCTTCAGAGACGACGGAACGTCGCCCCGCACGATGCGCTGCGCCAGACCTTCCGCGATAGCGGTCTTGCCGACGCCGGGCTCACCGATCAGGCAGGGGTTGTTCTTCGTCTTACGGGACAGGATGCGGATTACGTTGCGGATCTCTTCATCGCGGCCGATGACGGGGTCGAGCTTGTGGTTGCGCGCCAGCTCCACCAGATCCTGGCCGTATTTGCTCAGCGCGTCGTAGGTGTCCTCCGGAGTATCGGAGGTCACGCGGGTGTTGCCGCGCACGGTCTTGAGCGCCTCGAGGAAGCGCTCCTTGGTGATGTTGAAGGTGCGGAAGATGTCCTTAAGAGAGCTGTCCGCCGTCTCCATCAGACCCAGCATCAGGTGCTCGACGGAAACATATTCGTCGCTCATCCGGTCGGCCTGCTTCTGCGCTTCATTGAGCGCGCGGTCCACATCCTGAGAGATGTAAACCTTGTCCGGTTCACGGCCGGGGCCGGTCACTTTGGAAAGCTTGGAAAGCGCGCCCTGCGCCGCCTGCTTGACCGATTCGGGCTCCACACCCATCTTGGTCAGCATCTGCGGGATCAGGCCGTTTTCCTGCGCCAGCAGCGCATAGAGCAGGTGCGCCTGCTCGATCTGCATGTTGCCGTATTCAATGGTCAGGGCCTGCGCGTCCTGCACAGCTTCCCTGGATTTCTGCGTCAGCTTGTTGATATCCATCATTGCCACTCTCCTTTCAAAGAGTCGGGGGATCGATTTATGAGAAGAAATAATAGGAAAACTCAAACGGCGCTTACATCAGGATGCTCGCCCCGTTCAGGTATTTGCGATAGATGGTTTCCATCTCGGGCAGCGCCTGCGCTTCCTCGCCGCCTGCGGCAAAGAAGCTCTTGATGGCGGAATCGAACATCCGAATGTATTCGCTCATGCCGTCGGCCAGTTGCTGATCACTCAGCTCCTTGCCGCCCTCCGGCGCGAACTTGCGGATGAACTTACCGCCCTCGATGGCGTATTGACAGGGAGGAAGCTTGAGCTGGGAACGGTAATGCCCTTCCAGCTTGGCCCACAGCTCAAAAAACGCCGTCAGCATTTCGAGCAGCGGCTGGCTCTGTGTGCGGAAGGAAACCTTCAGCGCGCCGACCACGTTTCCGCTGCCGCGGTAAAGCTCTACGCCGTAGCGGATGGTGGGCTTGTATTTGTAGCGCAGCGCCGAGCGGATGGTGAGCATCGCGTCCGAAGGCTGCGGCTGAATCTGGAAGCTGTCCACGCCTTGCATGAGCTTTTCCATTTCATCAAAAATGGCGCGCATGCGCATTTCCGGCGTGGTATAGCGGACGTATTCGGCCAGGATCTGGTTGATGAGGTTGGAGCGGGAGGTTCCCATCTCGTAAGCCAGTTTGTCCACCTCGCCCACGACATTATCCATCAGCACCAACGAATAGACGCTTTTGTTCATGCGCCCGCCTCCTTTCTTGTTCTCAACTACAAATACTATTGTACCACGATTATTGAACTTGTCAATAGAATTATATAAAAAATATCACAAAAGTTTTGGGACGCAGAAAAAGAGGAAAATGGAAAAATGTGTCGAAAAACAAAGAATAACGAAGAATACCATGAATTAGTTGACATTTATAGCGAAATAATATAATGTATGAATGAAAAATATATCAATAAAAATAGAAACTAAATCAAAAACAAAGAAGAAATTTACATGAATGCGGTAAGATCGTATTGTCAGCTCCGCCGGGAAGGAAGGGGCGAGAAAGGGGATCACCAAAGATGAAGAATGAAAATGCTGTGTTCTGCCGGTTCCGCGAAGCGCTGCGCAACGCCGCACTGTCTCTGCTGGAAAAGCGCCTGCTGCGCAACGGCTTCCGTATGGACCGCCGGACGTTGGCCCTGTCCCATTGCGTGGACAGATTGGACGCCAAGGCTCTGACGGGCGACACTTCCGGCCGGAGCACCGTGTGCGTGAAGGGAAACCCTTCCATATATAAGGAATATCGGAATGAGTTGGAAAAGGACAGCTTTAACGATTTATCATAAAAAAGCGAAAAAATGCTTTTCCGCTGTTTTTTCTGTGTAAACTTTTGAATTGTTAGACATTTTCCTGCTTTTTTGAGGAAAGTGTGCGTTGAATTCAGCGGTTTACTGTGATAAAATAGAAAAAACCCGTGTACGAGTCGTTTGTGAAAAATGCAAATTCGTCCGGACATTCCTGTTTAAGTTTCCATGCCTGATGTTTTTGCAGCGGGTGTAAGAAAGGCAAATGTCTGAATTGAAAAAGATATTGATCGTTGTGGGCGCGGTGTTCCTGATCGGCATCCTGCTGGTGGCGGTGCCGCTGAGCGGACGCTTCGACAAGATTCAATACGAAAAACGCCTGGAGATGGACGCGCTGGTTGCCGCCGGTCGGGAGGACGGTCTCCGCGCGGAAAGCGGTGGGATCGTGACGCTGGTTTCCCCCATGAACGCCGACCGCATCTCCCGGTCGCTGACCCCGTCCGAAGCCAAGCGCGAGCGCTTTGTTTCGGTGGAAGATCCCGAAATTGTGCTGACCTATGCCAACGGAGACGTCGTTTCTCTCAAAGCCGATCCGAAAAAAGAGGATCGTGCGCTGGTGCAGCTGCAGTACGAAGGCAAAAAAATCATTGTTTCGATAGAAGGATACCGTGTTATGCGCACGGTGGCCGCTGCAATTTCGCCCGAAGGCTTTTCCGGCGAAAACGTGGTGGTGGAAGGAGCGTAAACCCCATGATCAAGTTCTCTCAGATGCCCTATGCCCGTCCGGATCTGGACAAGACCAAGGCGTTCTATGCCGAGGAGACCGAGTGCTTCCGGAATGCGAAGACCTTTGAAGAGGCGGACGAAGCCTTCCTCAAGGTGCAGGAGGAGGAAAAGCATTACTCCACCATGGCGACCATTGCGCAGATCCGCCACGATATCGACAGCACCGACGCTTTTTACGACGAAGAGGCGCGCGAGCTGGCCAAGGCTCGCCCCATGCTGCGCGAAAGCACTCACGCCTGGGAGCAGGCGCTGCTGGCCAGCCCCTTCCGCAAGGACTTCGAGAAGAAGTACGGCGAGGTGATGTTCCTGAACCTCGAATTAGAGGCCAGGAGTTTCTCGCCGGAAATCGTGTCCGATATGCAGGAGGAAAGCCTGCTTTGCATCGAGTATTCCAACCTGCTGGCCTCGGCACAGATCGAATTTGAGGGCAGCACCTATACCCTGGCGCAGATGACGCCCTTCAAGCAGAGCAAGGACGATGCCCAGCGCCGCAGCGCCTGGATCGCGGAGGGCGCGTGGTATACCGCCAACGGCGAAAAGCTGGACGAGATCTACGATAAGCTCGTTGCCATTCGCACCCGTATGGCGAAAAAATTGGGATTTGACAATTATATACCTCTCGGGTATCTTAGAATGCAGCGCAACTGCTACGACCAGAAGGACGTCGAAGCCTTCCGCGCCTCGGTGCGGGAGAATCTCGTGCCCGTGGCCGAAGAGGTCTGCAAAAAGCAGGCCGAGCGCCTGGGCGTTCAGTATCCGCTGAGCTTTGCCGATGAAGCGCTGTTCTACCGCTCCGGCAACGCCCGCCCGGTGGGCACGGCGGATGACATTTTGGCAAACGGCAGAAAGTTCTACCACGAGCTGTCGCCCGAAACCGCCGAGTTCATCGACGTGATGCTCGACGGCGAACTGATGGACGTGGTGGCCAAGAAGGGCAAGGTCGGCGGCGGCTACTGCACGAGCCTGCCCGATTACAAGGTGCCCTTCATCTTCTCCAACTTCAACGGCACGCAGGGCGATGTCGAGGTCATCACGCACGAGGCGGGTCACGCCTTTGCGGGATACATGGCGCGCAACATCGTTCCCACCGAATGCCAGTGGCCGTCGCTGGAGAGCTGCGAGATCCACTCCATGTCCATGGAGTTCTTCGCCTGGCCCTGGGCCGGGGATTTCTTCGGCGATCAGCAGGATAAGTTCCGCTACAAGCACCTGTCCGACGCGCTGACCTTCATCCCCTACGGCACGATGGTCGATCACTTCCAGCATGAGGTGTATGCGCATCCCGAATACACCCCGGAGCAGCGCCACGACATCTGGCGCGACCTGCTGAAGGTCTATATGCCCTGGATGCGCCGGGACGACATTCCCTTCTATGGCGACGGCAAGGGCTGGCAGCGCCAGCACCACATCTACGAAAGCCCCTTCTACTACATCGACTACTGCCTGGCGCAGTCGGTCGCGCTGCAGTTCTGGGCGCTGACGCAAGAGGATCACGCCGCGGCGTGGAAGCGCTACATGGATCTGGTGAAGCTCGCCGGAACCCGCACCTTCCGCCAGCTGACCGACGCGGCGGGGCTGGAGACGCCCTTCGGCCCGGAGGCGCTGCGCAAGGTGGCCGCCAAGGCCAAGGAGTGGCTGGAAGGCTTTGACGCCGGAAAGCTGCAATGAGTCAGAAAAAAAACGTCAAAAACACCCATTTCGGTCGGGGCCGGTATAATTCCGACTACGCGCCGGATGCAAAAGGGGTTTATCACTACATCGGCTCGATGTACCATATCGAGCTGGAGGGGCGCGAAAGGCGGAAGATGATCTTCCTGCTGACCGCGCTCGGGCTGATTGCCGCCGGAGCTTTTGTGCTGGGCGGGTTCAGCAAAGGGCGCACCGCGCAGACCTTTTATGCGCTGCTCCCCTTCGTCTGCGGGCTGCTGCCCACCGGCTATTTCCTGATGGGGCTGGCCGAATGGGCGCTGCACAAGGGCGATTTCACCCGCAAGGGCATGGACAATGCCTGGACGCGCATGGTTCACAGCGCGTGGGGATTGACGGTGTGCGCAGGGATGGCTGCCATCGGCAGCATCATTGCGTGTATTGTCCATCAAACGATTGCAGGCGAGGTTTCGTTCCTGCTGGGTGTGCTGCTCCAGCTGGGGGCGGGGATCGGCCAAATCGTGCTGCTGCGGAAGGTGAAAGTCACCGAGATCCGCCGGGGCGATGAACAGCCCGCGGAAAAATGAGCGTTTGTAACGGTTCCGAAAAACGGAGCCTTACAATAAAACCGATTCTGATAAGGAGGAATCACCATGAAAAACCGTAATCTGGCGCGTGTGCTTGCGCTGGTGCTGGTTCTGTGCATGGGCGTGATGATGCTGTCCGCCTGCCAGAAGGCGCCTGTGGAAGAGACCGCCGCGCCCTCCGAGGCTCCTGCCGAGTCTGCGGAACCGACCGAAGCGCCTGCTGAGGAAGGCAGCGACACTCCTCTGGTTGTGGGTTACAGCCCCTTCTCCGAGAAGTTCAGCCCCTTCTATGCGGATACCGCCTATGATCAGGACGTCGTTTCCATGACGTTCATCAGCCCCCTGACCACCGACCGTCAGGGCGCGATCGTGTACAACGCGATCGAGGGTGAGACCCGCAGCTACAACGGCACGGATTATTTCTACAATGGTCCGGCGGATGTTTCCGTTGTCAAGAATGACGACGGCACCACCACCTACACCATGAAGCTGCGCGAGGACCTGAAGTGGTCCGACGGCGAGCCCCTGACCGCGGATGACATCATCTTCACCTATTATGTCTACTGCGATCCGGCTTATGTCGGCTCCACCACCCTGTCCTCCTATAAGATCGTTGGTCTGCAGGATTACCTGACCCAGACCACCAGCGAAGTCTACGCCAAGTATGAAGAGATCTTCAACGCGGTCCTGAAGGACGGCGAGAAGGCCGGCAAGGATGCGGACCAGACCGCTTGGATCCTCAAGACCCTTGACGAGAACTGGGCTGCGGATGCGCAGGGCATCGTGGATTACGTCACCGCCAACTACGCGGGCGACAACGCGGAAGCCACCATCGGCAAGACCGCTGACGAAGTTACCGCCGACGCCGGCCTGCAGAACGCGCTGGCCATGGCGCTGTGGGGCTTCGGTTCCTACAAGGACGGCACCCTGACCGGTGCTTCTACCGGCAAGACCTGGGACATCGCGGGCGGCACCACTCCCACCGCGGAAGAGTTCCTGGCGGAAGTCAAGGCCAAGTACGAGGGCGACGCCGCTGCTTATGTCGCGGCGGGCGAATCCGCTGTCGGGGCGGACATCGTTGCGGACACCGAGAAAGCCTTCATGGCTGAGTTCGCTGCGAAGGACGAGACCATGGGCAGCGAAGGCGTGCCGAACATCGCCGGCGTCAAGAAGGTCGACGATTACACGGTGGAAGTGACCACCGAGGGCTACGAGGCTCCCGCGATCTATTCCATCTGCGGCATCTCTATCGCTCCTCTGCACTACTACGGCGATGCTGCTCAGTATGACTACGACAACAACCAGTTCGGTCACCCCTACGGCGACCTGAGCATGGTGGAGGCCAAGACCACCCAGCCTCTGGGCGCCGGCCCCTACAAGTTCGTCAAGTATGACAACAAGATCGTCTACTTCGAGGCGAACGAGAACTACTTCAAGGGCGTTCCCGCCATCAAGAACGTTCAGTTCAAGGAAGGCGCTGACACCGATAAGATCCCGGGCGTCGGCACCGGCACCCTGGACCTGGGCGATCCTTCCTTCAGCAGCACCGCTGTTGATGAGATCAAGGGCTACAACAGCAACGGCGAATTGGACGGCGATAAGATCGTCACCGATACCGTTGACAACCTGGGCTACGGCTACATCGGCATCAACGCCGAAACCGTCAATGTTGGCGGCGAGCCCGCGTCCGAAGCTTCCAAGAACCTGCGCAAGGCTCTTGCCACTGTGATCGCCGCTTACCGCGAGGTCGCTATCGACTCTTACTATGGCGAGCGCGCTTCCGTCATCAACTACCCGATCTCCAACACCTCCTGGGCTGCTCCCCAGAAGACCGACGCGGACTACAAGGTTGCCTTCTCCACCGCTGTGGACGGCTCCGACATCTTCACCGCGGATATGTCTTCCGAGGACAAGCAGGCTGCGGCTCTTAATGCTGCCGTTGAGTACCTGAAGGCTGCCGGCTACACCTTCGACGAGGCCACCCGCAAGTTCACCGCTGCTCCCGAGGGCGCGAAGCTCGAGTACGAGCTGATGATCCCCGCGAACGGCACCGGCGACCACCCGTCCTTCATGATCGGCACCCTGGCCAAGCAGGCCTTCGAGACCATCGGCATCAACCTGATCGTCAACGACCTGTCCGATCCCAACGTGCTGTGGGATCGTATGGACGCGGGCACTCAGGAGCTGTGGTGCGCGGCTTGGAACGCCACCATCGACCCCGATATGTACCAGATCTACTACTCCGGTAACATCGTCGGTCTGGGCGGCTCTGACTCCAACCACTACCACATCGCTGACACCGAGCTGGATCAGCTGATCCTGGAAGGCCGTGCCTCCGATGATCAGGCCTACCGCAAGACCGTTTACAAGGCTGCGCTGGACAAGATCATCGACTGGGCGGTTGAAATCCCCGTCTATCAGCGCCAGAACTGCATCATCTTCTCTGCGGAGCGCATCAACATGGACACCGTCCTTGGCGACATCACCACCTTCTACGGCTGGATGAACGGCGTGGACACCATGGAAATGGCGAAGTAAGAGAAAAAGCTCTGAGGCTTTTCACTCCACTTAAAACAGCCGGATAGGTTTCCGGTCAGATGGCAATTGCGGCATGAGTCCGTCTTTGGCAACATAGATGGGCTCATGCCTGTAATTGCGTATTTACAAAAAATGAATAATTCAGACTGTAAATTAACCTTGACGCAACGATTGAGCCATGTCAGAGGCTTGCCCCTTCCGCATTTTTGTTTGCAAGCGAAAAAGCCGGATCAAAGGGGAACGCGGAAAGGGCAGGCTTCTGGAAAAAATTAAACAAGAGAGGGAAGGATTGAATTGTCGAAGTATATCATCAAGAGATTGCTCATCAGCATCATGATCCTGTTCTTCGTCACGCTCATCATCTATTCCATCATGCGCTGTATCCCGACCAGCTATGTTGAGAAGATTGCGCGCGAGCGCGCATCGCTGCCGGGCGGCAAGAGCTATTCGGAATGGCTGACGCAATTGAACGCGGCCTATGGGTTTGACAAGGGAATTGTCGAGGGTTATTTCTCCAACTGGCTGGTTTCCACGCTCAAGGGAGACTTTGGCGACAGCTGGTTCTTCAACGTCCCCGTGGTGCAGAAGTTCAACACCGTCATCTGGAACAGCTTCATCCTGGGCGTGCTTTCCTTCGTGCTGGAGATCGTCATTGCCGTGCCGCTGGGCATCCTGGCCGCACGCAAGCAGTACTCCCGCACGGACTATGCCGTCACGATCTTCGCGCTGATCGGTATTTCTCTGCCGACCTTCTACTTTGCAACGATCCTGAAGTACATCCTGTCGGTCAAGCTCGGCTGGCTGGATCTGTTCGGCCAGGTCGGCCGCTACTATGAGCAGCTGGACAGCTGGGGCAAGGCGCTGGATGTGGCGAAGCACTATATCATGCCCGTCATCACCCTGACCATCGTCTCCGTCGGCGGCCTGATGCGCTATACCCGCACCAACATGCTGGAAGTGCTCAACGCGGACTACATCCGCACCGCGCGTGCCAAGGGCGTTTCGGAAAAGCGCGTCATCAATTATCACGCTTTCCGCAACACGCTGATCCCGCTGGTGACCATCATCGGCGGCTCGATCCCCGGCCTGTTCTCCGGTGCGCTGATCACCGAGACGCTGTTCCAGATCGAGGGCATCGGCTGGACTTCTTACCAGGCGATGATCGCAGGCGATATCCCGTTCTCGATGTTCTACATGACGTTTTCTGCAATACTGACGCTGTTGGGCACGCTGATCGCTGATATTCTCTATGCGGTGGTCGATCCCAGAGTCCGCGTCGCATAAGGGAGGAGGAAGAGCTTTGGCAGAGGAACAGAAAAAGAATACCCGCGCCGGCGCATTGGACGACGAACAGCGCGTCAAAGTGCTTTCGCCTTCCATGTTGGTTTTCAAACGCTTTATCCGCAACCGCCTGGCCATCGTGGGCGTTATCTTCATCGCCTTCATGTTTGTGTTCTCCTATATCGGCGGCTGGGTTTCCCCCTATGGGGAAGATCAGGTCTTCTATCACAACGAGCAGCTGGAAAAGGACTACGCTTCTGTGACCGTCAACAACGACTTCCGCTATACCCTTGCGGAGGGCGGGGAGTTTTCCTCCCTGGCGCAGAGCAAGTTCATCCTGGCGGTCAATCAGGGCGACGCTGCCTTTGAGGTTTCCGGCAAGTCCTACACGCTGGAGCAGCTTGGCGAGGATCTTTATCTCATCAGCGGCACGCAGACCGTGGCAAGCGGCCTTTCCAACAAGATGATGACCGCGCTCAAGCCTGCGGACGGTGTGGAGCTGCCCAACGGCTGGCTGGATGCGGCTAATGCTGCCGCCACGGCGGGAGAAGACAGCTTTGAGTTTAACGGCGTGAATTACATCATCACCCGCAGCGGCAAGGAAGCGACGGTCGGTTCCGCCGCACCGCTCGCGCTGGCCTCCAAGAAGATCTACGATACCGAAAACAGCGCGGTAAAGACCGGCTTTGATTTCCGCCTGGCGTGCGAAACCGCCATTGCAGAGGGCAAGAGCTCCTTCGAGGCCGACGGCAAGACCTATCAGCTGGAAATCGATCCCGATATCGGCGCGACGGTCACCCTCGACGGCGAGATGTACGCGCTGGTTTCCAACACGGTCGTCAACACCTATGTTTCCGGCCAGGAGCTTTCGCTGGAGTTCAAGGACGCCGCGAAGGAAGCCATTGCCGACAACCTGAGCAGCTTTGAGTTCGACGGTCAGGACTATTCGATCTACCGCAGCAACAACATCTGGGACGTGCGCGCGGAGACCGAGACCCTCGTGGTCAACGCCTATGAAGCGCCGTCGCTGACCCACTGGCTGGGCACGGACGGCAACGGCATGGACCTGCTCACCCGCATCATGTACGGCGGCCGCGTCTCGCTGATGATCGGCTTCATCGTTGTGGCCATCGCGGCGCTGCTGGGCGTTGTGCTGGGCGGCGTTGCCGGTTATTTCGGCAAGTGGGTGGACAGCCTCATCATGCGTATTGTTGATATCTTCAACTGCATTCCCTCTACGCCCCTGATCATCATCCTCGGCTCCATCATGGATGCGGAGCGCGTCGATCCTCAGGTGCGTATGATCTACCTGATGTTGGTGCTGGGCTTCCTGTCCTGGCCGGGCGTGGCGCGCATGGTGCGCGGTCAGATCCTCTCCCTGCGCGAGCAGGAGTTCATGACCGCGACCGAGGCCTGCGGCCTGACCATCAGCCACCGCATTTTCCACCACCTGGTGCCCAACGTCATCCCGCAGCTGATCGTCATCTGCACCATGAGCCTGGGTTCTACCATCATCACCGAATCCACGCTGTCCTTCCTGGGCCTGGGCGTTAAGTTCCCCTTCGCCTCGTGGGGCAATATCATCAGCGCGGTCAGTACGGTTTACGTCATGACCAACTATTGGTTCGTATGGATTCCCGCAGGTCTGTGCATCCTGCTGACGGTTCTTGGATTCAACTTCATCGGCGACGGTCTGCGCGATGCGTTTGACCCGAAGATGAAGAGATAAGGAGGGGAAAGCAATGAGCGAAAACACCGAAAAGAAAACCAGCAAGAACAGCAATTACCTCTCCGCAAAAGAATCCCGCCGCATTTCGCGCGAGAACCGCCGCATTACCACGGCGATGGAGAAAAAGTATCAGCGCAAAAGGGTGCCCGAGAGCGAGTACCTGACCCAGATGCGCGATCCCAAGAACGTCGTGGAATTCGACGATCTGCATACCTATTTCTTCACCGATACCGGCACCGTCAAGGCGGTGGACGGCGTGTCTTTTGATGTGCCCCAGGGCGTGACGGTCGGCGTCGTGGGCGAATCGGGCTGCGGCAAGTCCGTCACCTCGCTTTCGCTGATGCAGCTGCTCCAGCGCCCGCAGGGACAGATCGTCTCCGGGCAGATCCGCCTGAACCTGGGCGAGGACGGCAAGGCCTACGACGTGGCGAAGATGCCCATGTACGCCATGGAGAAGATCCGCGGCAACAAGCTGTCGATGATCTTCCAGGAGCCGATGACGTCGCTCAACCCCGTGTTCCGCATCGGCGCGCAGGTGGATGAAGTCATCGCCCTGCACAACCCGACCTGGACCAAAGAGCAGGTCAAAAAGCACACCATCTCCATGCTGGAGCTGGTCGGCATTGCCAACAGCGAAGGCGTTTACAAGATGTATCCCCATGAACTTTCCGGCGGTATGCGCCAGCGCGTGATGATCTCCATCGCCCTGGCCTGCAATCCCCGCCTGATCATCGCCGACGAGCCCACCACGGCGCTGGACGTGACCATTCAGGCACAGATCCTTGACCTGCTGCGCGGACTGAAGGACAAGATCAACGCCTCGATCATGCTCATCACCCACGACCTTGGCGTCATCGCCGAAATGGCGGACTACGTTGTGGTCATGTATGCTGGCCGCGTGGTCGAAAAGGGCACGGTGCAGGAGATCTTCGCAAACCCCGCGCACCCCTACACCATCGGCCTGATGGCGTCCAAGCCCGTCATCAACAAGCGCGTGGATCGCCTCTATTCCATCCCCGGCAAGGTGCCTAACCCCATCGACATGCCCGACTATTGCTATTTCCGCGACCGCTGTGAAATGTGCGTCGAGGGCTGCAAGGGCAAGTACCCGCACGAGATCCATCTGACCGACACCCACGTCGTCAGCTGCTATCGCTATGCGGAAAACGGCAAGGAGGGTAAGTAAACATGGCCAAGGTCACCATTGACAACACGTTTACGCCGCTTGTCCACAATCCGGAAAACGTGCTCGAGGTCAATCAGCTCAAGAAATACTTCCCCATCAAGGAAGGTCTGTTGCAGCGCACCGTGGGCTATGTCCGCGCGGTGGACGGCATCAGCTTCAACATCAAGCGCGGCACCACGATGGGCCTGGTCGGCGAATCCGGCTGCGGCAAGACCACCGTCGGCCGCACCATCCTGCGCCTGACCGACAAGAGCGGCGGCGAGGTGCTCTTCAACGGTCGCGAGGTGCATGAGCTCAGCCGCAACGAGCTGCGCGCCCTGCGCCCGAAGATGCAGATCATCTTCCAGGATCCCTATTCCAGCCTGTCGCCCCGCCTGCCCATCGGCGAAATCGTGGGCGAAGCGGTTCGTGAGCACAGCATTGTGCCCAAGGACGAGTTCAACGACTACATCGACAAGATCATGAGCGAGTGCGGCTTGCAGCCCTATCACCGCGACCGCTATCCGCACGAGTTCTCCGGCGGACAGCGCCAGCGCATCTGCATCGCACGCGCCCTGGCGCTCAACCCCGAGTTCGTCGTCTGCGACGAGCCGGTTTCCGCGCTGGACGTGTCCATTCAGGCGCAGATCCTGAACCTTCTCAAAGAGCTTCAGCAGAAGATGGGTCTGACGTACATCTTCATCACGCATGACCTCAGCGTTGTCAACCATTTCTCCGACGAGATCGCGGTCATGTATCTGGGCTCGATCGTGGAAAAAGCACCGTCAGAGGAGCTCTTCGCAAACCCCATCCATCCGTACACCAAGGCGCTTCTGTCCGCTATCCCGATCCCGGACCTTCACAACAAGCGCCAGCGCATTTCCTTAAAGGGCGAAATCACGAGCCCCATCAACCTTCCCGATGAGTGCCGCTTCGCCAACCGCTGCTTCGAATGTGAGCAGAAGTGCCGCGCGGGTATTCCGCCGCTGGTTGAGGTCTCGCCCAACCATTTCGTTGCCTGCTTCAACCACGGGGTTTGATACGGTCCATGCTGAGTTTACGGGATTTAACGTACACCGAAATCGCTACCCGGATCATTCTGTCGGTCCTCTTCGGCGGCATTCTCGGCATGGAGCGCGGCATGAAAAACCGCGGGGCCGGCTTGCGGACGTATATGCTCGTCTGTCTCGGTTCCTGCGTCGTCATGATGACGAACCAGTTTCTTTACCAGTCTTACCAGTCTGGAGACCCGGCGCGTTTAGGGGCCCAGGTCATCAACGGCATCGGCTTTCTGGGCGCTGGTACGATCATTGTGACCAAGCGCAACCAGATCAAGGGTCTGACCACGGCGGCCGGTCTCTGGACCAGCGCCTGCGCGGGACTTGCCCTCGGCATCGGTCTCTATGAGGTCGCGGCCCCGGCCTGCTTGAGCATCTTCGTG
>OLGF01003043.1_pt1 | contig 14510 bp, 9 predicted proteins | sample 1604971 | NCBI WGS metagenome assembly OLGF01 (sample SAMEA3888902, study PRJEB22519) | human gut metagenome | biome: human gut; feature: human-associated habitat; material: faeces | place: Denmark | collected 2011 | reverse complement strand
ACCTGGAGGAGTATTTTTTCTGTATAGACCCATTTAACAAAATAAGACGATTAAAAAGCGAAAAAAATGGAACTCAGAAGAGAAAAAATCTGTATAGACCCACGAAAATTGAAACAATGACATTTGAACAAAACATGTAAGGAAGTTACCGCAGAAAATAGTAATAGATCATTTTTTCCACAAGCTCCGTATTCAACGGATATGCCTGATTTTCATAGGTTGTAAGCAAGTGAACGGAAGGAAGAATGCCATGTGCAGCATAAAGCTGCTGTTTGGAAAAGGCATTTTGACGATATCCGGGGGAATCCATCAGACCAAAGTGTTCCCAATAATACAATTGTTCCGTCTTAGGATGAAGAATTGTGAAATCAGGATAAAATATAATATCGCCGAGGTTAAGGGCACATTCATAACGAAATGGAATTTTGTTTGTATAAAGAAGCATGGCAATGATAGCTTCTGATTTTGAACGTACGTTGATGCCGTTGAAAGCTTTATAGATGAGGTTTTCAGAATTTTTGGAATTGCGGTCGTAAGTCTCCTGCATCCAGGCTGTGTGTGAGGGAGATAATTGAAAATAGGGAGCTAACAATTCGCTATATCCGAGTGAAACATCCTGCAATAATATGGAACTTTTTATTGCCTTTGGACGATGTCTGTCATAAAAGTTGATAGCTTTTTTCTCCTGAAGTAATTCTTCTAGCAGGGAAGTGAGATATTTGCGAAGCGCCAATTGCTCAGCAAGTGCACGATCAGATTTAGGAATATATTTTTTAGAATGACCATCACTGGAATACCATTTGATATTTTCTCCATTATGTGAAATGATCAGTTTTCCATGGGGTAATTGTTTCAACTGCTGTTGAATATCAGAGATTTTCTGTGTAAGATCAGTTCTGGTATGAATAAAATCGGAAAAAAATAAAGACATAAGAAACTCCTCCTTCGAGAAAATATAGAAAATAAAAGAAATAGTTATAGAAGACAGATACATAATCAGATTAAAACAGATAAAGCGAGAATTGTAAAGGACTAATAGCAATTTATATAAAGTTTATATTTTTTTTATTGCAAAGAGAATAGATTGCGTTATAATGTTAGATGGCTAACAAAAAAGTTAGTTATCTAACATTTTTGCAAAATAACATTGAGTGTACGTCTTTTCATGCTATGCTAAAATGCAGAAGCTGATTTCAGCAGTTTATGGTTTGAAGCATATAGAAGATAAGGAGGCAGAATGAACGAGGAAGATGTATTGACGAACCGCCAACTTGGATTCGAGCTCAAGGCCGCCAACAACATGATCCGCCGGAAGATCGATGCGATCTTTGCTCAGATGGAAGGAAATGAAATCAACGGAATGCAGGGGCCGCTGTTGGGATATCTGTATCACAAGAGCCGGAACGGCGATGTATATCAGAAGGATGTGGAGAAGGAATTCCGAATCCGCAGATCCACGGCAACGGTAATGCTCCAAAATCTGGAACAGAAGGGCTATATCGTCCGGGTGGCATCCACGGAGGATGCCCGACTGAAAAGGATCCTGTTGACGGAGAAAGCGATCGAGCATCACAATCTGATCGAAGAGCAGATCCGGGATTTCAACCGAGAGCTGGAGAACGGTATTACCGAAGAAGAGAAGCAGACATTCTTAACTATTTTAGATAAGATGATGCAGAATCTGGGACAGGACAGCAGGCGGACCGGACGTTGTAACGGGCCATGCCGGAACGAGTGATGCTGGCAGTCATGCATAACAGAGAGGTTACAAAACATTTATTATAGGATAGAAAAATACAAGAAAGGAAACCAGCTATGATCAAAACATTAGCAAAACAGATCAAGGAATATAAGAGTGCATCTCTTGTAACTCCTATTTTCATGATCCTGGAAGTAGCCATGGAAATGGTGATTCCGCTCCTGATGGCATCCATCATTGATGACGGCGTGCAGGCGGGAGATATGAAACATATTTTTGCCATCGGTTGTTACATGATCCTGGCAGCTATTGTCGGATTGTTCGCCGGTGTCATGGGTGGTAAATACGGTGCGAAAGCATCCACCGGTTTTGCCAGAAATTTAAGAGAGGCCATGTATGAGAACATTCAGACCTTCTCTTTCTCCAACATTGATAAGTTCTCCACGGCAGGACTGGTCACCCGTATGACCACGGATGTTACCAATATCCAGAACGCTTACCAGATGCTCTTACGTATGTGCTTCCGCGCACCGGTCAGCCTGATCTGTGCTATGCTGATGGCGTTCCTGATTAATGCAAGAGTGGCAAGTATTTATCTGGTGGCGGTAGTGTTCCTTGGAATCGTTATCATTTTTATTATGAGAGCAGTGTCCAAGTATTTCAGTGAAGTATTCAAGAAATACGATGATTTAAATGCCAGCGTACAGGAGAACGTAGCCGCACAGCGTGTGGTAAAGGCTTATGTGCGTGAGGACTATGAGATCGACAAGTTCCATAAGGCCAGCTACAACATCTACAAGATGTTCAAAAAAGCAGAATGTACCATGACTTATGTATGGCCGGTAATGCAGTTTACCGTATACGGCTGTATCCTTGGAATCAGCTGGCTTGGCGCTCACATGATCGTTGCCAGCCAGTTGACTACCGGTGAACTGATGAGCCTGCTGACCTATTGTATGACGATTCTGATGAACCTGATGATGTTAGCCATGATCTTCGTTATGATGACCATGAGCGCTGCCAGCGGAAAGCGTATCGCGGAAGTATTAAATGAAAAGGCGGACATCACCAACCCCGAACAACCTGACTACGATGTGACAGACGGTAGTATCCGTTTTGATCATGTGACCTTCCGCTATAACAAACAGAGTGAGAAGCCGGTACTGGATGATTTGAACTTTGAGATCAAAGCCGGAGAGACCATCGGTATTCTGGGTGGTACCGGTAGTTCCAAGACCAGTCTGGTGAACCTCATCAGCCGTCTGTATGATGTAAATGAGGGTACGGTCTATGTCGGCGGTAAGGATGTCAGAAGCTATGATCTGGAGACTCTGCGTAACGAAGTATCCGTAGTATTACAGAAGAACGTGCTGTTCTCCGGTACCATCTTAGAGAATCTCCGTTGGGGCGACGAGAATGCTACTGAAGAGGAATGCATCCGTGCCTGTCGTCTGGCCTGCGCCGATGAATTCATTGAGAAGATGCCAGAGAAATACAATACCTATATTGAACAGGGCGGAAGTAACGTATCCGGCGGACAGAAGCAGAGACTGTGTATTGCCAGAGCACTGCTGAAAAAGCCGAAGGTACTGATTCTGGATGACTCTACCAGTGCCGTGGATACCGCTACCGATGCGAAGATCCGTAAGGCATTTGCTACGGAGATCCCCGGTACGACGAAAATCATCATTGCACAGCGTATCTCCAGTATTCAGGATGCAGATCGTATCATCGTTATGGATAACGGTAAGATCGATGCATTTGCACCTCACGAAGAACTGCTTCGTACTAATGAGATCTATAAGGAAGTATATGAAGCCCAGACCCAGACGGGTGGCGGCGACTTTGATGAGAATGGAGGTGAGTCATAATGCCAGGACCTATGGGCGGCGGAATGCGTGGACCCGGCAGAAGAATGCAGGGCGGTACACGTATTGAGAATCCGGGAAAAGTATTTAAACGACTGATGGCGTATATCTTTAAAAATTACGGCATTCACTTTATCTTTGTGTTGGTCTGTATTGTACTGAGCGTTGTGGCAAGCATTCAGGGTACTCTGTTCATGCAGAGACTGATCGACGACTATATCATGCCCATGATCGGACAGGAGACTCCGGACTTTGGCAATCTGTTCCGGGAAATTGTCCGTGTGGCTGGTTTTTATCTGGTCGGTGTGGCGGCCACTTATGCTTACAACCGTATCATGGTAACCATAACTCAGGGAACACTGAAGAATCTCCGTGATGATCTGTTCGAACACATGGAAAAGCTGCCGATCAAGTATTTTGATACCCATTCCCACGGCGATATCATGTCCATTTACACCAATGATATTGATACTTTACGTCAGATGATCAGCCAGAGTATCCCGCAGGTATTTTCCAGCTTCATCACCGTAGTCGGTACCCTGGGAAGTATGCTGGTATTAAGTGTGCCTCTGACAGCAGTCAGTCTGATCATGGTGGCACTGATGATGTTCGTCACTGGTAAGGTAGCGGGCTTAAGCGGAAAATATTTCGTAAAGCAGCAGAAGAATATCGGTAAAGTCAACGGTTACATTGAGGAAATGGTGGAAGGCCAGAAGGTAGTCAAGGTATTCTGCCATGAAGATAAGAGTCTGGAGGAGTTCAAGGCTCTGAATGATGAACTGTGCGACAGCGCATACAATGCGAATAAGTTCGCAAACCTGATGGGACCCATCAATGCCCAGCTGGGTAACTTAAGCTATGTGGTATGTGCCATCGTCGGTGGTGCCATGGCGCTGGGTGGTTTCGCAGGACTGACGCTGGGTAAGCTTGCCAGCTTCTTAACTTTTAACAAGAGCTTCAACATGCCTATCAGCCAGGTCAGCCAGCAGCTGAACAGTATCGTTATGGCACAGGCTGGTGCCAAGAGAGTCTTCGATCTGCTGGATGAGCCGGTAGAGACCGACGAGGGATATGTGACCATCGTCCGTGCCAAGAAGGTAAACGGCAAGATCGTGGAGTGTACCGAGAGAACCGGTATGTGGGCATGGAAGCATGTACATCAGGCGGATGGATCTGTAGATTATATTGAATTACAGGGTGAAGTGGTATTCGACGATGTGGACTTCGGTTACAATGATGACAAGATCGTGCTGCATAACATCGAGATGTATGCAAAGCCCGGTCAGAAGATCGCATTCGTAGGCTCCACCGGTGCCGGCAAGACCACGATCACGAACCTGATCAACCGTTTCTATGATATTCAGGATGGTAAGATACGTTATGACGGCATCAATATCAACAAGATCAAAAAAGCGGATCTGCGGAAGTCTCTGGGTATCGTATTGCAGGATACCCATTTGTTCACCGCTACCGTTATGGACAATATTCGTTTCGGTAAGCTGGATGCTACAGACGAGGAAGTCATTGCCGCAGCAAAACTGGCTAACGCGGATACCTTTATCCGTCAGCTTCCGGATGGTTACAACACAGTCCTCACCGGTGACGGTGCGAACTTAAGCCAGGGTCAGAGACAGCTGCTTTCTATTGCCAGAGCAGCCGTAGCGGATCCTCCGGTACTGATCCTGGATGAGGCTACCAGCTCTATCGATACCCGTACCGAGAAAATTGTACAGGACGGCATGGATAAGTTGATGAAAGGAAGAACCACTTTCGTCATCGCCCACAGACTTTCTACTGTCAAGAACAGTGACTGCATCATGGTTCTGGAACAGGGCCGCATCATCGAGCGCGGCAACCACGATGAACTCATCGCCCAGAAGGGCAGATATTATCAGTTGTATACCGGTAATGCGATCGCTGAGGGGTAAGTGAATAGATATGCTATACCAAAAAACAGTGCCTGGATTGGCACTGTTTTTTATATGAAGTATTTTATAAAGAGGACTTAACCTGAGATCAATACCCAGGTATCCCGCCAACGCAAGTATTTTATTACAAAATCCACATCCACCGGCTGCCCGGACAATACCGGATAGAACAGCAGGAACAGGGCAAACGCCACCGCAGCATAAGCGCAGCAGACGATGATGAAGGTGCGGTCAGACATATGCTTCTTCCACTGCATCAGGCTGTACACGATCATCAGCACTACAAAAGGAACACTGGGGAAATAGTGGTAGATGAAGGTAATTCTGGTGACGAAGAACCAGGGCAGGTACTGCGCCAGGTAGCCGACTGCGAGGAAAGCAGCTGCTGCATATTCTCTGTGGGACAGGGTGGTCGCAGTATCTGTGGAGCACTCTGTTTGTGTGTGTCCTGTCAGAGAACAGAGAAACGCATTGTTGCGAATTAACAGGTACAGGATGTAAATAAATGCCAGAATACCGATCCACCATACAACAGGATTGCCGAAAGCACTGATTCCCTCTTTGACTGCATCGGTCAGATATCCGGAATAGTACCAGATCGGGCGGACCATAGTGGGCCACTGATACCAGGAAGAGGAATAAGGATGCGTTGCCTCCAGGCCGCTGTGATAGTTGAACATGGAAGTCTGGTTGGTCAGCATACGGTCAAAAAGTCCCGGATGGGAATTGTCTACAAATGGCAGGTAGGACAACAGATAGATCACTGCCGGAACCAGCACGAAAAAGGTCAGGCAGAAGTCGATCGTCTTTACCGTATAATCCGGGAATTTCTTTACAATCTGCTGATGCTCCATGCCGTTGGTGCTTTTTCCGGGATGGGCTTTGGCATAGAGGTATTCCCGGTAGCGTCGCAGCAGATGCGCAAAAAACAGCAGTGCCAGTCCACAGCCCGCATAGATACCGGTCCATTTGCTGGCAATTCCCAGTCCCATGCAGATGCCGCATAAGCCCAGAGGCACAAAGGTCTTATACAACGGTGTATCGTAAAAACTCATAGAACAATAGTAGTACATAAAATAGTACATTGCAATCACAAAGAATGTGATATAAACATCGATGGTGGCAATCCTTGTCTGCGTAAAATGCATAAAATCAAAGGCAAACAGGAAGCAGGCCAGAGCTGCCGCAGGAGTATTCCTTGTCATTTTTTTCCCCAGCAGGTAGATAAACGGCAGCATGGCAATGCCGAACAGAGTACCCATGATACGCCAGCCGAAAGGATTCATTCCAAAGATGGCAACACCCAGGGCGATGAAGATCTTGCCCAGAGGCGGGTGGGTATTTTCGTAGGTCGGCAGGCCGTGAAGGAACTCGTAAGCCGTGCGTGCGTGATAGATTTCATCGAAATACATGCTGTTGCGGAAGGAATAGCGTTCCGGGTACAGATCGCTTTCGTCAAACAGTGTAGGGTAGGCATCTGCGTTCAACGGGCGTGTGATGTTGCCATTCGCGTCCAGGAAGACCAGTTCAATCAGAGAGGCATCATTATCCGTCAATGACAGACGCAGATATCTGGTTGTGGCAGACATATCAGAAGTACTGTTTTCTGTGGCCTGTGTCAGCAGATCCTGCAGGGAGACATCCTGCCAGGTGAAGACATTGTTTAAAATGATCTCACCGAGATAAGTCCAGGAGTCTTCGGCATTACTTTTGACATCCATCCCAAAATGTCGCTGGTGCCAGGGAGCCAGATAACTGGCCATAGTCACAGGCAGCGCATCTTCGGGGAATTCCAGCTCGATGGCCTGTAATTCTCCCGACATATCGTAAGTTGTTGTCGGAGCTTTGCGGTCTCCCAGATCATAGAGGGCAAAGCAACTGTACAGAATACCGATTGCCAGCAACAGGCACAGATCCGGTTTCGTGAAATGGATTCTCTCTTCGGAAGGAATGGGCTCCAGGGGAGAGAGAAAATATTCTCGAAGTCTTTGTCCGAGTCCTGCGGCAGATCTTGTGGAAGCAGTATGCCCGGAAGCTCTACGGCCTATCGTGGGCTGCGGCTTTGCATCGGTGGCAGCTCCTGCTTCACCGTGAACATAATATTTCCAGATGATCTTATAGAAATAATACAGGCAGCACAACATTCCGGCAGATACCAGCAGAATGATGGGAGCCTTGCGGTCATAATTCTGCGGATCGTAATGGTACAGCACATTGGCGGTGTTGTAAAAATGCAGCACTGCAAATCCACTGAAGCATTTCCAGAGAGGTGTAGAGGGCCGGTACAGGCAGCAGAAAAGCAACAGGGCCAGAGCGGGATACATATAACGCTCATGCATACGGACGGAGAACAGGAACATCGTCAGGATGATAAAGGCACCGAGACAGAAATATCTTGAAGGCTCTTTCCGGCAGCGGGCTGCAATAAGGAAGGTAAAGAGTACGATCAGCAGGATCACGATAGTGCCCCAGGTCTTACAGGGCAGGAAGAGGAAAATCGTGTTCTGGTCGACCCAGTTCATTCCTAATAGTCCCCAGAAATTGTAGGCATTGATGGCTGCATATTCATAGGATCCCAACGTTGAAGTATATTGTGAGATTGCAGCGGTTAATCCGAAAGGAGCGCACAGAAGGAGCATCCCGCAGATGACAACCAGACCACCGCACAAATTATAGAAGAATTTCCGCCAGGAAAAATCCTGTAAGAACACATGGTCCCAGATCCCTGCCAGCAGTACCGGCGTGAAGATCAGCATCTGTGGCTTTAACAGGACACCCAGTCCGTAGACAGCATAGGCAGGAAGCAGGTTTCCCTTCATGAGGAACAGGCACATAAGGATGATCATCAGCGTGTATACGGAATCCACCTGTCCCCAGCAGGAAGAATTCAGAATGACCGCCGGTTGGAACAGATACGCAGAGGCAGCAAAGATTCCCTGCAGATCGGAAAAATGCAGTCGCTTTACCGCCTCTCTGTAGAGTAGAAACCCACAGGCAATATCACAGAGAATTGCGGGTAATTTTAACAGTAAAATATGCAGATCGGAATAATAAGGAATCTGCAGCAGAGATCGTAACGCTCCGATCAGATACAATACATACATGAAACCGGGCGGATAGTCCGTAAACATCTCGGCAGAATAGAACTGCCCTGGCCCTAAAGTGAAAATCCGGTCAGCCCAGGCTGCAAAACAGGCGATATCATTACTGAAGCCGTGGGTGGTGTATGCAAGGAGCAGGCGCAGAAGCAGGGCACCTCCAAATACAAGCAACAGAAGAGAACGCCGGTTGCTTGTATTGTGGAAATGAGAACTGTTCTGAAAGCCTGTATAGCAGACACCGCACAAAAGCAGTGAAAGCAGTGCAAAAAGATGTATCATAAGATTTTATTCCCCCAATAGTTTCTTATTTAAAGTCATACCTTAAAAATATCAAAAAATAACTCTTTCGTAAAGACGAATGCGGAAAAATAAGGTATAATCATTAACAAATTATAACGATTCTTGCAGGAAGGGGAAACTGGCATGAAAAATAAAAAAGCGGAAAATGCGATCACAGCAGTGCTGGCGGCAGCGGTACTGCTGACCGGAGGAATGAGTCTGCATTCTTATCTGTCAGAGCAGAGAGCAAAAAATGAATACGATGCCATCCGCCAGGAGGTGGTGGCAGAGCCTGCGGCGGGGGAAACACAGGAAGAGATTGCGGAGAAAAATTATCCGGAGCTGCAGATCGACTTTGCCGAACTTATCAGGACCAACCAGGATTTTCGTGGATGGCTCTATTTCCCGGCATTGGACATCAGTTATCCGGTGGTACAGGGGGAGGACAATGACTATTATCTGAAGCATTCCTTCGAGGGGGAGAGTGTGAATGCTGGATGCATTTTCATGGACTGTGGGGCTTCAGCAGACTGGTCAGACAGGAATACCTTTGTATTCGGACATAATATGCGGGATGAGAGCATGTTTGGGGCTTTTAAAAATTTGCTGAAGGGGACGGCAAGCTGCGAGGAGAATCCTTACTTCTATATATACACGGAAGATAAAGTCTACATTTATGAGATTTTTTCCTATTATGAAACAAAGAGTACCAGTGACCGTTTTGCCACGTTTACCTCAGATGCCTCCTATGATGATTATGTGCAGTGGGCCACGGAACATTCCCTGTATGCTTCAGATGCAGACTTAAGTGACAGGGGAAATATCGTATCCCTATCTACCTGCTACGGCTCATCCGGTACAAAAAGGCGGGCTCTGATCCATGGAGTCCTGACAGAAACGGCTGTATACTAAGGCTTATGTTACAAAAATAGCAAATGATACTGAAAAGATCAAAAATATAATAAAAATCTGAACCTTTTTTGAAATGGCGCCAGTCTTAATGATTGTAAAGAGGAACGAAAACGTTTAAAGACGTTGAAACACGCAGTTTCATTGAGGGAGAAATCAGATGAGCAGATTTAGCAAGTATGTAAGGGAAAAAGTGGTAAAGGTTCTGGTGACAGCACTGGTTGTAGGTTCTGTTGCAGGGAACGAAGGGATTGCTGTGCAGGCAGCAGGTGCGGATTTAAATGATCCATTTTCATTTGTATTATATACAAATGAATTTGTATCCTCAAATCTGGACCATATTGAGGGAAATGCCGCAATTAGAGAATTAAAGGTTTCCATGGTAAGCTATGGGGGAAAATCTTATCTGGGAGATCTTTCTGCTCCGAATCAGATTCTTAAATATACAGCGTCAGGCAGAACAGACGAAAAGGAACTGATAATTCCGCTTACTAATTCTGACGGAACACAGAACTCTGTTGAGCGGGAAGTGACTGGACAGGGTTATAATATTATAGCTGGTGAAAATAAATTATATACTGGAAATCTTCTGAAGAACTGTGAGGTATGGGATACAGATATTGCATCTGAGATCAGCAATGTCCTGGCAGGTAATATGGTACAGAAAAGCAACGACTTGTATGCTTTGGCGGATGAAAATAACGATACACAACTGGTATTGAATGTAACAAGTGCTGAGTTAAATACCAGGATGGAAGACTATGACAAAGAGATCACCGGCGCAGCTTTTTATGGAAAAACAGTTGTGGTAAATGTAAGTGATTCCGGAACTGTGAATATTACCGGCTGGATGAATGCGCATGGTGCAAAAAAGCAAGCATTGGAACATCAGCTGTGGGCAGACAGAATTATTTGGAACTTTGGCAATGCAACAGAAGTTAATGTAAATTCTATTTTCGGATATATTTTGGCTCCGAATGCAACTGTCTATAATGGCGGAACTGTTGTCGGAGGCATCATAGCGGATAAGTATAAGCAGGGTGGAGAGATTCACTGTCCGTGCGAACCGGATGAGCCGGAACCTACGCCTACGCCGACGGTACCGGTGGTAACCGAGGAGCCTACGCCGACGCCGACAGTACCGGTGGTAACCGAGGAGCCTACGCCGACACCGACGGTACCGGTGGTAACCGAGGAGCCTACACCTACACCGACGGTACCGGTGGTAACCGAAGAGCCTACGCCTACGCCGACGGTACCGGTGGTAACCGAAGAGCCTACGCCTACGCCGGTAGTAACCGAGGAACCTACGCCTACGCCGACGGTACCGGTAGTAACCGAGGAACCTACACCAACCGCAACACCTGACACCCCGGATGATACACCAGATGATCCCGGCACCCCGAATGATTCCGGTACCCAGGCAGATCCCGGCACACCGGCCGGTGGAATCCCGGACACCCCGCAGGTACTTGGTGCAAGACGCCGCAGAATGGTGACCATCGAGGATGAGACAGTTCCCTTGGCGGACAGAGCAGTCCTCGGAGCATCCAGACGACCGCAGACCAGCGATGACTCCGATGCCTGGAATCTGGGCTTTGCCTTTTCCCTGACGAGTCTGGGAGCATGGCTTGTTCTTAAGCGAAAAGAACATTAAATAAATAGGAACGGAACGACAGCCGATCTTAGCTGTAAAAGTATAAAAGGATCAGAATCTTGAAAAATTTTTCAAAATCTGGTCCTTTTTTCCATTTGGCGCAGTCTTCCTTATTAGGAGAGTAAAAAGAAGTAATAAAAACAGAAATACTGGTTTTGAGGGGAAACAGAAATGAAGTTAAAAAACGTAATACAGACCAAACTGGCAAAAACTCTGGTAGCGGCACTGATGATCGGCAGCATCTCCAACACCGGATTTACGGTACAGGCGGAAGAAGCAACGCAGAATGAGCAGAACGATGTTGTTGAAATGGCAAGTGCAAGCGGAAACGACAGCGTTGTTGCTGTAAAAGAGAAAACCTATCCCACCATCAAAACGGTGATTCTTGCTGGAGGCACCATGGCAAAATATGTGGGAGGACAGGTAGCCAGCCCCAACGTATGGCCCAATAATTACAAGCCGGCAAACGGAGATTTTTCATTGTTTGCAGGTCATAAGATGACTTTGGATGATGCTGAAACCTTTAAATATCTTTCTGTGGATAATACAGGGGTAGATGCCGAAGGAAAGTTAACCGGAAGTAACGGAGCAAGCTGGCAGTGCGTTGGATTCGTAGCATTAGATGTAAACAAATATTCTGACTGCAAGCCCGCAGATTTGTTACACTATGTTTATTACGGTGGAGACAGCGAAGGCACTTCCTATTATAAAGAAAACTGCGGAAAAACCCTTGAGGATGTAAAACAGTATGTGAATGACAACAACGGCGTCTTGTATGGTGAAAATGTAACGGAAAGTTTTATGGATCAGTTGCTCACCACCGGTCGGTCCTTCAGCGGAGTCACCATTGCCACGGTATGGTATGTGACCACACCCACAGAGACCTGGATCAATTATGACGGATACGATTACAGGATTCCCGGGGTATCCGCAGTAGATTATTATGAATATCCCACGGGAACGGTAACTTTTGAACAGAATGAGAACGGCGCAGTGTTCCATTATATTTCCGAAGGTATTACCATTACTACAACTCCGGAACTGGAACAGCATTGGGAAAGCGGCACCGGCAGGGTGACCTATGATGCAACGATCACCATTACGATCCACAGCAATGCCCCGGACAAGGTAAGAATCAATCTGTCCGATGCCATCGGTTATCTGAACGGTACCGTGGCAGGAGGAAATGCGGCAGAGCCCGGAGATACCCTGTACTACAACATAAAGCTGGTAAATGAGAGCAATAAGGAGTATCAGTATGATCCTGCAAAGGCCACGATCGGTACGATCCCGGCGGCGCCTAAGGCAGGAGAGAAAGTAACGGTTCTGTCCAGTGGTTTTGAAGGTTATGAGATCGGTGAAGTGGGAGCGTTCTGTACATTGCCCCGCCGTATTTTAAATGCTCCGTTACGGGATCTCGGAATCACCGCAGGCAAGGTTACGGATGCGATTGTCGGAGAGGCTCTTTTGAAAAAAGGATATGGCAGCGAAGAAATGAAGCCGGAAGAGGTTACGCGGAGCTGCCTGGCACAGTATTACTTAGACTGGTTCAACAATACTTCCAGAGAAGAAGGAAATAAGGTCTACGGCTTTTCAGAACTTACGGCAGAGGAACTGGCAATCCTGACCAACGGAACCGCCGATACCACAGTAGCGGAGAGCTGTTCTGCAGTAGCAGATGCTTTATATTACACGACATATCATAATGTATATACTTTTGACGGTGAAGGTCTGTATGACCGGATGCTGAAAAACGGACAGGAAGGTTCCTATGCAGATACTCTGGTATCCGACCTGTTAAAGGACGGAGAAGTGAAGATCACCACTAACCTTAACGGTGTGTTGGCCAACAACGGCTATCAGATGACCAGATACGGCTTCGGAATGCAGTTTGAATTGTCCAGAGAGCCGGAGGTTACTCCGCCCGTGACTACCAGCCCGGAACCTACTCCCAGTGCTACTCCGGAGCCTACGCCGACAGGCACACCGGATACCACACCCACGACGCCGACCACTACTCCGACCGCACCCCCGGATACTCCGGACGATTCGGATGATTCCGATACCCCGGATACTCCCGGTACACCGTCTGAGCCGGCAACCCCGGTAACACCTCAGGTGCTTGGTGTAAGACGTCAGCGGGTTGTAAGCATTACCGATGACCCTACACCATTGGCGGACAGAGCAGTCCTGGGAGCTTCCAGAAGACCCAGGACCGGCGATGATTCCAATACATGGAATCTGGGCTTTGCCCTTTCCTTGACAGGGCTGGGAGCATGGCTTATTATTAAGAAGAAGCAATCATAACGAATAAACATATATTTACTATAAACAATCAAGGAAAGAAGAGGTAGAACAAATGAAAAAAAGATGGATGAGTCTTGTTCTGACAGTCATCATGGTGCTGAGCCTTGCAGGCTGCGGCAAGAGTACAGAATTATCCTCTGTAAGCCGTGATCCTGCCACGGATGACGGAACTGTCTGGTTCGATGAAGAGGCAGTGGCACTGGCGGGTTCTGTGAGAAAAGCCGGTATGAGTGAAGCTGAGCTGGCCCGTGCAGATGAACTTCGTGCCATGGCTATCGATGCGTTGGATATTGTAAACGCGAAGAGAGCAGAGAACGGCCTGGCAGCACTGAACTGGAGCAACGGTCTGGAGTCCTGCGCTATGGTAAGAGCAACCGAAGCAGCTTCCAAGTTCTCCCATACCAGACCCAACGGTAAGGACTGGTACACAGTGAACAGTGAACTGATGTGGGGCGAGAATCTGGCGAAGGGCTATGATTCCGCACAGAGTGTAGTAGATGCCTGGATGGCTTCTCCTACACACGCAGCGAATATCCTGGCAGACGATTTTACCACCTGCAGCATTGCGGTCTATGAGACCAATGGCAAGCTGTATTTTGCCCAGGAGTTCGGCTATTAACAGGGTATTTCTTATCATGAGGGGATAGAGAGATAAATGACAGGAGAGAGTTGATATTCTTAACGGAATATTAACTCTCTTTTTGGGCTTCGTAGGGTAAAGTTTTTGTAGGAAAAGTTAATAGAAAAAAGAAAGAAAGCACC
>OLGF01003024.1_pt1 | contig 14594 bp, 9 predicted proteins | sample 1604971 | NCBI WGS metagenome assembly OLGF01 (sample SAMEA3888902, study PRJEB22519) | human gut metagenome | biome: human gut; feature: human-associated habitat; material: faeces | place: Denmark | collected 2011 | reverse complement strand
ATGCAGAACGACTGGAAAAACGTGCCTCAGGACATCAAGGATACCTTTGAGCGTCTGGGCATTCCCGAGGCGGAGCGCAAGTCTCTGGCCGGCGTGGGCGCCCAGTACGATTCCGAGCTGGTGTACCACAATGTCCGCGCCGAGGTGGCGGCTCAGGGCGTGGTCTATACCGACATGGAGAGCGCGCTCCACGGCGAGTACGCCGACATGGTGCGCAAGTACTTTATGAAGCTGGTGCCCCCCACCGACCACAAGTTCGCCGCGCTCCACGGCGCGGTGTGGTCCGGCGGCTCCTTCGTGTACGTCCCCAGGGGCGTGCAGGTGTCCATCCCTCTCCAGTCCTACTTCCGGCTGAACGCCAAGGGCGCCGGCCAGTTCGAGCACACCCTCATCATCGTGGACGAGGGGGCCAGCCTCCACTTCATCGAGGGCTGCTCCGCCCCCAAGTACAACGTGGCCAACCTCCACGCCGGCTGCGTGGAGCTGTACGTCAGGAAGAACGCCAAGCTGCGCTATTCCACCATCGAAAACTGGTCCAAGAACATGTATAACCTCAACACCAAGCGGGCGCTGGTAGAGAAAGGCGGCGTCATCGAGTGGGTGTCCGGCTCCTTCGGCTCCCACACCGGCTGTCTCTACCCCATGAGCGTCCTGAAGGGCGACGGCTCCCGCATGACGTTCACCGGCGTCACCTTCGCCGGCGCGGGGCAGGATCTGGACACCGGCGCCAAGGTGGTCCACATCGGCAAAAATACCAGTTCGTATATGAACACCCGCTCCATCAGCAAGAGCGGCGGCGTCAGCACCTTCCGCAGCAGCGTGGTGGTGGAAAAAACCGCCAGGGGCGCCAAGTCCTCGGTATCCTGTCAGTCCCTGATGCTGGATTCGGAGTCCCGCTCCGACACCATCCCCGCCATGGATGTCCGCACCCGTGACGCCGCCATCGGCCACGAGGCCCGCATCGGCAGCATCAGCGGCGACGCCGTGTTCTATCTCATGAGCCGCGGCCTGACGGAGGAGGACGCCCGGGCCCTGATCGTCAGCGGCTTTGCCGACAACGTCTCCAAGGAGCTGCCGGTGGAATACGCCGTGGAGATGAACAACCTCATCCGCCTTGAGATGAAGGGCAGCATCGGCTAAGCGGGAAAGGAGTCTGTAAATGGAAACGATTCTGGTAAATAAACTGCCCACCCGCACCTGGAACCGGCTGGGCGTCAACGAAACGGCCCTCCTCTGGGACGAAGCGGGCGCCGTGGACGGCGGCACGGAGGTGCTGTCCGCCGACGGACGGCTGGAGCTGTCCGCCGATGCCCCCTACGCCCGCAGAACGGTGGAGATCACCGCCGCCCGGGGCCAGCGCGTCACCGTGTACGAGATGTTCCGCGGCGGCGATCACCTCCATGTCCGGACGGTGCTGCGGCCCGAAAGGGGCGCGGTCATCCGTCTGGTGCAGGTGCAGGTCATGGATGAGCACGCCGTCCTGCGCAGCGAGGTCTCGGCCCACTGTCCGGAGGGCAGCTCCGTGGAGCTGTACCGTCTGCTTCCCGGCCGGGGCGACACCTACGCCGACGACCGGCTGACGCTGGCCGACGGTGCGTCCCTGAAGGCCGCCATGGGCTATCTGGGCCGGAAGCAGCAGGTCATCGACCTGAATCTGGCCGTGGACCATGTGGGCCGGAACACCCGCAGCGACATCGACGTGTCCGGCGCTCTGTCCGACAGCGCCAAAAAGGTGTTCCGCGGCACCATCGACTTCAAGAACGGCTCCGCCGGCTCCACCGGCAGCGAGCAGGAGACGGTGCTGCTGCTGGGCGATGATGTGGTGAACAGGACCGTGCCCCTGATCCTCTGCGCCGAGGAAAACGTGGAGGGCACCCACGGCGCCACCATCGGCGCGCTGGATGACGACACCCTGTTTTACCTTGAGAGCCGCGGCTTCGACCGCGATGCGGCGGAACGCCTGATGGCCCGTGCCGCCGTGGAGCGTCTGGCCCATGCTCTGGGCGACGACGCCACCGCCGAGGCGGTGCAGCATGAATTGAACGGAGGTATGTGACATGACCAACGCCTATCGAAAGGATTTCCCCCTGCTGATGGCGCAGGACATCGCCTATCTGGACAACGCGGCCACGGCCCAGCGGCCCCAGTGCGTGCTGGACGCGGTGAACCGCTTTTACTGCGAGCAGAACGCCAACCCCCTGCGGGGCCTGTACCCCCTGAGCGTGGCGGCCACCGATGCCTATGAGAACGCCCGGGCCGCTGTGCGCCGCTTCCTCAATGCCGGAAGCACGTCGGAGATCGTGTTCACCCGCAACACCACCGAGGGTCTGAATCTGGCGGCATACAGCTACGGTCTCAGCCATATCAGGGCCGGTGACGAGGTGGTGGTCTCCATTCTGGAGCATCACAGCGACCTGCTGCCCTGGCAGATGGTGTGCCGCCAGACCGGCGCGGCATTGAAGTTTCTGGAGTGTGAGCCTGACGGCAGTCTGGACCTGAACAGGGCCGAGGCCGTCATTACCGACAAGACGAAGCTGGTGGCCGTGACCCACGTCTCCAATGTCATCGGCCGCGTCAACCCCATCCGACAGCTGGCCGACATCGCTCACCGGCACGGCGCGGTCATCGTGGTGGACGGCGCCCAGAGCACGCCCCACATCCCTGTGGACGTGCAGGCGCTGGACGCGGATTTCCTGGCCTTCTCCGGCCATAAGGTCTACGGCCCCATGGGCATCGGCGTGCTGTACGGCAAGCGTGCCCTGCTGGAGGAGATGCCCCCCTTCCTCACCGGCGGCGAGATGATCGAGTCTGTTACCCGTGAGGGCGCGGTGTTTGCCGAGCTGCCCCATAAATTCGAGGCCGGCACCGTCAACGCCGCCGGCGCGGCGGGGCTCCGCGCCGCCATTGAGTATGTGAAGTCCGTGGGCTTCGACGCCATGCACCGGCAGGAGCTGGCCCTGACGCAGCGGACGCTGGCCGGCATGGCCGATATGCCCCATATCCACGTCATCGGCTCCGACAGGGCCGAGGAGCATAACGGCATCGTCACCTTCACCGTGGAGGGCGTCCACCCCCACGATGTCAGCGAAATTCTGGCCTGCGACGGTGTGGATGTCCGCGCCGGACACCACTGCGCCCAGCCGCTGCTGCAGCATCTGGGATACAGCGCCACGGTGCGGGCCAGCTTCGCCTTCTACAACACGGAAAACGAGGTGGACCGCCTGCTGCAGAGCCTGTCCACCATCAGGGAGCGTATGGGCTATGGAAACTAACCGCTTTTATAACGAGATCCTGACGGAGCACAACCTCCATCCGGAGTTCAAGCACGACCTGCCGGATGCGGACATCGAGCTGGCCGGCGTCAACCCCAGCTGCGGCGATGAGATCCGCCTGAAGCTCAAGACCGACGGCCAGACCATCACCGATGGGGCCTTCGTGGGCAGCGGCTGCGCCGTGTCCCAGGCGTCGGCGGACATCATGCTGGGCATGGTCATCGGACGCCCGCAGGATGAGGCGCTCCGCCTCTGTGAGCTGTTCCAGAAGATGATCCGCGGCGAGGCCTCGGAGGATGAGATCGACCAGCTGGAGGAGGCCGGCGCTCTGCGTGACGTGGCCCACATGCCGGCGCGGGTAAAGTGCGCCATGCTGGGCTGGCGGACGCTGAACGAGGCCCTCCGCAGCAAACATGACAAGCCAAATTCCTGACGTGATCGTTTCTCCCCCAACAGGACAAGGGGCGGATATGCGTTTTTCGCATATCCGCCCCTTGTCCTGTTCTGCTTTTCCCCGTTCTCCCGATTTTTCCTGACAAATCGGGAGGATTTTTTTAATTCTTCATCATGCGCTGCGCAAACTGCGCCGCCTCGTCGGCGATGTGGGGCAGCTTCACAAGGCTCCCTCTCTCGTTGGCCGTCTCCAGCAGGCAGAAGTGGGGCGGCAGGAAGAAGGATTTGTTCATATTCAGTGCCGAGATCAGCTGCCGTGCCAGCAGGTCGCCGCCGGAATAGCCGGACACCACCAGCCCGAACAAACGCTTGTCGTAAAAGCGATTCTGGCGGAACAGCGCCGTCATCCGGTTGACGCAGGCCGTGAGATTGGCGGCCAGCGCATCGTTATAATTGGCGCACAGCATCACCAGCGCGTCGCACCGCCGGATGGCGGGATACACCTCCTCCACCATGGGCCCGCCGTAGAAGCAGCCGCCCTGCTCGCCGAAGTGGAGACAGGCGGTGTAGCTGCATCCGTTGCAATCCGCCATGGTGCCGTTGCGCAGGCAGATCTCCTCCACTGTCACCGTGTCCGGCAGGGCGCTTTTCACCAGCTCCCACAGCGCCAGCGTGTTGGAGGTGCTGCGCTGGGAGGCGTGGAGCGCCAGGATGTGCCGGATGGGGGCGGGCTTTTCCCAGTCCGCCAGACGCCCGATGAGCTCGGCCACGGCGGCGTGAAAGGCTGTGACCTCATCGGTGCCGCCGATCTGGGCCTGGGTGCGGAAGTTCCGCAGGGAGCCAGTGGCCTCCACCAGCGGCCGCCCCAGAAAGGCGCAGCCGGACTGGTTGGCGGCGAACACCATGTCCCGCGCCACGTCCTTTGTGTAAAACTCCCCCACGCCGGTGACCACCAGGCCCGCCACGCAGCCACGCAGCAGCGTGGTGCTGCGGCGCAGGCGGGAGAGCATCCGGTAATACGCCTCGCTGCAGCCGCCCTCATCCAGCGCCACGGCAAACAGCAGCCGCTGCCCCGTCAGGCTCTCCAGCCCCGCATCAGGATCGCGGAACACGCTGCCCTCTGGCAGCAGGGGCTCCAGCAGCTCCCGCAGGGGCGGGCTGTACCGGTTCTCCGGCAATAACACCGTCAGCATGGCCCGCACCTCCTCAGTCGATGGCGCGCAGCCGCGCCGCCGTCTCCGCCAGCCGCGCTTCCAGTGCCGGCGGCAGGGTCAGATGCTCCGTCTCGATGGCGCCGTCCGGTGTCAGCCGGTTGCGGCAGCCCATGAAAATATCGTCCATATACACGGAGGAGTAGTGCCACTCCCGCCGCAGCAGGGCCAGCAGACTCAGCGCACCGGAGCTGAGGGCCGGGGCCACGTAGGGCTTGAAGCCCAGCTTCCGCATCTCCAGATTGGCGTGGGCCACCCGCTCCGTCAGTTCACGGGAGAGGGCATCGTCATAGCGGTCGATGGAATTGGCCAGCACCAGATCCTCCCCGTGGGGTCCGAAGGCGCGGCCCTCCGTGAGGTAGGCGGCAAAGCGGGGGTCCTTGCGGGCGAAGTACAGCGCTCTTGCGTGCATGACGCCCAGGCCGAAGCCCCGCACCTGACAGGGCCGCAGGCCCGTACCGTCCGGCCCGCCGCCCGCCCGCAGCACCGCGCGGCACAGGGGGTCCACCGGATCGCTGACCACGCAGAACAGGCCCTGATACCCCCTGTCCCGCGCCATGCGGGCGTAGGATGCCGCCAGCTCACGGTTCAGGCCGTACTGGGCCATGCGCACGTCGCCGCCGGTGACGGAGGTGTCCGGCACCATGCGGGAGGCGCAGAACAGGAACACGTCCCCGTCAAACAGCTGCTCCGGCGAGATGATCTCCACCGGCGGCAGGGCCGCGCCGGAGGGCGGCTGGATCTGGTTCAGCTCGAACTCCCAGCGCAGGGCCGCATTCTCCCGCACATCGCAGATGCCCATGGACGAGATGGCATCCCCGCCCATGAGCCGCAGGCCCAGCAGCAGGGTGCTGCCCACATCGCCCAGGGCCAGCAGGTTCACGCGCACTTTTTCCGGCAGGGCCAGACACCCAGCCGTAACCTTGTTGAAAAGCTCCATGGTCGTTCTCCTCTCGTATCCATTCGTATCAGTCGCCGGGGCGCATCCGCTTCAGCACCTCGATGTCCCCCTCCAGACAGGCGGAGGCGGCACGGCTGGCATCGTAGGCGATGCAGCCGCCCTTATCAGGGCACAGGGGCAGGATCACCGCCTCGCCCAGACGGTTCAGCGTCAGGGTGCGGGCGTACAGGCTGCGGAACTCCGTTTCCAGCGCCAGCAGGATGTCCCGCGCGTTTTCCAGGCAGCAAAGGCTCAGTTCCCACGCGGTACGGCCGTCCATGGGGCCGAATTCCGGCGAGGCGTAGGGCAGGATGCGGTTCACCGAGGGCTGCAGTCCGCCGGACAGCGGCTCGGCGCGGCGGACGGTGTCGCCGCCGATGAAGGGATACAGCGTGGATTCCACAAACCGCATCCGCAGGTTGGGCAGGTAGTAGATGCCGTCCACCGGATAACCCAACTGCTCCATGAGGTCGCGGCCCATGCCGGTGAGGTAGCCCACCAGCACCTGGTGTACCGGTGTATGGGTCTCCTCCAGCAGGGGAGCCAGGCGGCGGATGCGCTTGCCGTCGTGGAGCATGTCGTCCACCAGAATGACGGGGCGGTCAAAGGCGCGGATGGTGCGGACCTGATCCGGCAGCGGCGAGTAATCGGGATAGGCTTCGATGGAATAGGTACTGAGGTCCGCCTCGTAGACCTTGTCGGTGCGCAGGGTCTTGGTAACGGTGTTGGGCACCGCCACGCCGCGCAGCAGCTTGCCGTAGGGCACGCAGATGTCGGGGCCCAGCACGCGGGGCGTCGTGGGCTCCGCCGGCACGCTGTTGCACCGGGTGATGCGCTGGAGCAGGCGGTGGTAGATGACGCCGGCAGACAGGCTCAGCACCAGAGAGCCGGGCTGGAGCCGCGTCAGCATGCTCTGCAGGCGGCGGTGAGCCTCGGCGATGGCGGCCTGCACCCGCGGCGACGTGCTGAGGGGGGCTTTGATGGCCGTCTCCACGTTGCGGCTCAGGACGATGGGGCAGCGCATGTCCACGCCCAGGACGTCGCAGCCCTCCCGATGCTGGACAGGCACGAAGCCCTGAAGCTGCGCCAGCTGGCGGCCATAGCCGGAAACGGCGCCCTCCAGCGGGCAGTACAGCGCGTAGGTATATTCGCGGCTGAGAGCGGTGGTCAGCACCTCTGTCAGCAGCAGCTGGCCGAAGTCCAGCTGCCGGTCGCCCCGGGGAACGAACAGGCCGCTGACCAGCAGGGTGCGGCCGCCGGCATTCTGCCGGACCACGGCGCTGAGGGCGGCATCGTTCAGGCGGGCAAACAGGTGCTGGGAGTCCAGGCAGCGGTAGGACGCCGCGCCCAGCACATGGCCGCTGACGCCGTCGGTCAGCAGCAGCAGCTCGTCGCCGCTGGCGCGGAGACGCTCCAGCATGGGGCCGCCGTCATCGGGGAAGATCTGGCGCAGCAGCTGCTCCGTCCGGCTCTCCGGCGCGGGGCAGGGCAGGAAGGCCAGATCCTCTGTCCGCAGCACCGGCTTATCCTGGGGTTCCCGCAGGTACAGGCCCCTGCGGTAGATGAACTCCTGAGCCATGGGGTCGATAAGGTTGGACACGTCGCGGTTGGCGTCCACCGCCTCGCGGATGCGGGTGGAGCTGATCTCCTCCAGCTGGGGCGGCAGCGTCAGCTCCAGCACATGGCCGGTGATGCAGGTGTAATCCGCCGGTGCGGCGTCCGGCTCGGTGCGGCGGAAGATCACGTGGTCGAAGGTGTGGATGGAGTCCGGCTGCGGCGGCTTGCGGTAGGAGGAGGCGTTGGCCACCACGTCGCTGCCCACCACGATGGAGACGCCGCGGTCCGGAAACGCCTGACGCAGCTGCCGCAGGTTGGCGGGGTTGGCGATGTTCACCGGAAAATCCTCGGGGAAGATGTGGACGTGGAACTCGTTGGCCACGGACATGGCCGCGATGCGGCGGCGGATACGGGTGGGCTGGGTCCGCTTGGACCATGAGAATTCATCGATGGCCAGCAGCACCTCAAACCCCGCGTCGCGGATGGCGCGGACGATGCCCTTATGAGACAGGGTGAAGGGGTCAAAGGTGCCGGGGAAGAAGGCGATGGGACGGGGCGAGCCGAAATCAAAGCCCTCGCGAAACAGCTGTTCCTCCGTCATGAAGCGGTAGAGCCGCCCCAGCATGGCGGCACGGTAGTAAAATGTGAGGCCGTGATCCGGCTCCTCGTCGTAGGCGGCCAGCAGCTTCCGCTCCGTCAGCACGAAGGCGCGGCATTTCTCGTGGTCGCCCAGCTCCGCGGAGCCGAACACCCTGCGGCCCAGGACGTACAGCGCCTCCTGCCGCACGGCGTCGTCGATGCCGTACAGACCCCGCATCAGCATGCCCAGCAGCCGCTGACGGCGGCGGCGATAGGCTTCGTCCGCCTCGGGAAAGCGGGTGCGATAGGTGTCGTAGGCCTCGTAGACCACGCCCACGGTATCCAGCACCGAGGCGGCCACGCGGCTGTCGGCGGCGCTGAGGTTCACCCAGAGGTCGTCCAGCAGCTCATCCAGCTCGGCAGGGGGGAGCCACAGCATGAAGCGGCCCAGATAGTCAGGGATATACTTGGTGAACTCCTGCTGCCCCAGCTCCAGGCCGCGGCACAGCTCCACCGCCACCTCGTTGCGCTGGTCCGCCGTCAGGCGGGGCGCCAGCTCCAGCAGGGCATTACCGGCACTATGGCGCACGGTGACGCGGTCGCTGACCTTGATGAGGTTGGAGAGGTGGGTGGCGATGTGGAGGACAGGGCTGGCGCCGCTGCGGGCAAAATCCGTCAGCAGGCGGATATTGGCCTGCTTGGTGAGCCACGGCGTGGCGGTCTTGAGGTTGTCCAGAAAGATCTCGGACACGGCGTCATCCGCCAGGATGACGGGGGTGCCGCCGGACAGCACGTCCTCCCGCAGCAGGCGCAGGGTGCTGCTGCCGTCGCAGGAGATGTGCTCCAGCGCCCGCAGGGGCGCGGCGGAGCGGGGCGACAGCCGGTGCAGCCGGTCCAGCAGCAGCACGGCGGCGGTGCGTACCTCCACTGAGTCGTGGGTGGACAGCTCCTGAGCGAAGTGCAGCAGCAGGGCCGTGTGGCGGCGGGAATAGGCTGCCGCAGGCAGAGCCGCCGTCGTGTCCAGCAGCTGGAAGGCCACGGTGTCCGCCACCTGTTCAGGGTGGCGATAGTAGGCAAAGAGGGGAGAGAGGAACCGCTCCTCCCGTCCCGCGCTGTGCTGCAGAAGGGAGTTAACGGCGAATTTCAGGGTATAGCCGATCCAGCGGCGGTGCTGGGGCATCAGCTTGTGGTCGGGGTAGATGATCTTCTCCAGATACAGCTTCCACTGGTCCAGATCGGTGATGGCGCGGGGGTCGGGGCGGCTGCCCGCAGGGCGCTCCTTGGCGTAGCCCGCGTGGAAGCCGCCGATGATCTCGCCCAGCAGCGCCGCCGCCTGACGGCGGATGTCACCCTCGCGGTGCATCAGCAGCTCGTAGAGAAAGGCCAGCGTCTGGACCTTCTGGGGGATGTGGAGATACAGGGAGTAGGACTCGAACACGCCCAGATAGGCGCGGAGGCGGCGCCAGTTGGTCTCGCCCCGGGCCAGCTCCAGCAGTTGGGCGAAGCTGCGCTGGCCGGTGAGACGGCTCATCAGCTCCATGTTGTGGCCCACGCACTGCATGGTCAGGGCGTGGAGAGCCTCCTCGTCGGTCATGAGGGCCGTCTGCTTCTGCGGGTGGGGCGGCGTGTCATGGCCCTGCAGCGTCACGTCCACGCCCTTGTCGGCCATGAACTGCTCGAAATCCCGCAGGCGGGCGTAGACCCGCATGTAGCGCTGCCGCTTGGCATCGTCTACGGCGTCCAGTTTCGATAGGATCACGTCGAAAGCCTCCGACAGGGAGGAGATGCGGGTGATCTCCCGCCCATCGGGGCCTACGCTCTGCTTGACGCGGAAGTCCGCGTAGATCAGCAGCAGCGACTCCACAGACAGGTAGTCCGGCTCCAGATCCCAGACGGAGTGGTTGGCGGCCACGTGGCCAATGTCGGTGAGACGGCGGCGGCGGAACCATAGGTCCGTATAGTAATAGTGCAGGTAGGGCACCCGCTCCCCGGGACGGCAGCCGAATTTGCCGATATCGTGTCCGGCGGCGCTGCCGGACACCAGCGCCAGATCCACGGGGATACCGGCGCGGTGCAGGGCGCGGCCCGCCGTCATGGCCACGTGGTGGACACCGGCGATGTGCTCCAGTGTGCGGTAGGGCGTAGCCTCCAGCCCCAGACGCATCAGCTCATAGACGTACTCCCGCTTCCAACAGCGCAGCATCTGGACGTAGCTGACGGCGCAGGCGCTGCCGGACAGCTCCGCCTCCGTCAGGAGCCGGAACGTCCAGGCGGGGTTCGGCGGCAGCACCTCGTTCTCCGCGGCGAACAGCACCTGCAGCACCGACAGGAAAAACACGGCTCCGGGGCCGAAGGGCTCCGGCGTGTCCCGCTCCGGATACAGCAGGCGGCGGGCAAAGTCGTAGGTATAGGCCAGCCAGCCCTGCTGCGGCGCAGCTCCGCCGCTGAGAGCGTCCAGCTCCGGACGGCACAGGGCCAGCACGTCGGCGCAGCGCAGGCGCCGCCCCTGAAACAGGGGGACAAAGCGCTGCATATAGCCCTCCGTCTCCAGACGGCGGGCAAACGACTCTCCCTGGGGCAGCCAGTCCGCCGCAGGGCGGCCGGTAAGGCGGCGGCGCAGGGCGCTGTTCATCTGACGTATGCGTTTTTTCGTCATAGAGATCCCTCCCGCTTTCAGACGCCGCGCAGACAGAGGCGGCGTATGGGAATGGTGATATTGTATGCCATGGGCCGCCGCGCTGTCAACATTTTCGGCGGCAATCTTAGTCGGGCCTTAATGCTTTGTTCATATTCCGTTCACATTTGCATAGGGCCGCCATGGTAAGATGGAATCAAGCATCTGACGACGCTTTTTCACAAATTCTGCGGAACATTTTTCCGCGGTGCGCCGTCATACATGTATGTGGAATACTGCGGCGCACCGCAGAGGAAAGGCAAAGGAGATAACACCATGAAGAAAGCTGCTTTCATTCTGGCGCTGGCCATGCTGCTGGGCGTGGCCGCCGGCTGCGGTCAGAGCGCCGGCGAAGCATCCGTGCAATCCGTCTCCATGATCTGCGGGCTGGGCTCCGCCGGTATGACGGACCGTTTTGCCGGCGTGGTCAGCGCGCTGGGCGAGACCAACATCAAAAAGGACGACTCCATGACCATCGGCGAGATCAAGGTCAAGGCGGGCGACGCCGTCAACGTGGGCGACGTGCTGTTCACCTATGATATGAGCCAGCTTGAAATCGATTTAGAGGATGCCCAACTGTCTTTGGAGGAGCTGAAGTCTCAGCTGGAAACACAGCAGGAAGAGAAGAAGCAGGCGGAGGACGCGCTGGACGAAACCACGGATGACACCGAGCGCCGTCGGCTGCTGCTGGACATTCGGGGCTATAACAACGAGATGCAGAAAACCAACCGCAGCATCGCCGAAAAGAACCGCGACATCGAGAAGCTGCAGAAGAACATGCAGAACAGCTCCGTGAAGGCGGAGGTGGCCGGCGAGGTCAAGAGCGTCAACGCCAACGGCAGCACCGACAGCAACGGCAATCCCCTGCCCCTGATCTCCATCGTGCAGACCGGCGGCTACCGCGTGAAGGGCTACGTCAACGAGAACAACGCATCGGTGCTCAGCGAGGGCATCAGCGTCATCATCCGCTCCCGTGTCAGCGACCAGACGTGGCAGGGCACCATCTCCAGCATCGACTGGAACAACCCCGCCCAGAGCAGCAGCAACTATTACGACAGCGGCAGCAGCGACACCGGTAACTCCAGCAAATACCCGTTCTATGTGGAGCTCAGCAGCAGCGATGGGCTGCTGATGGGCCAGCACGTGTACATCGAGCCGGATCTGGGACAGGGCGCACAGGACGCCAACACCATCCACCTGCCGGCCTACTTTATCAACGACGCGGACTCCTCCCCCTGGGTGTGGGCCCAGAGCAGCAGCGGCAAGCTGGAAAAGCGCAGTGTGACGCTGGGGGAGCATGACGCGGAGCTGGACACCTACGTCGTCACCGACGGGCTGACGGCGTCGGACTACATCGCCTTCCCCGACGAGACGCTGAAGGCCGGCATGACCTGCGTGCCCTACGACGAGAGTACCTTCGATCCCGATAGCAGCAGCAGCGGCATGACGGACGGCAGCATGACGGACGGCAGCATGGCGGACGGCGGCATGGCGGACGGCGGCATGGCGGATATGTCCGGCGCGGATAACGGCGGCGACGTGACCGCGCCCGCTGCGGACGGCGCCGTCACGGACGCACCGGTGGAGGGCTGAGTATGATCCTGGAAATGCACGACATCTGCAAGGACTACCCCATGGGAAAATCCGTGAACCACATTCTCAAGCACATCGACCTTGAGGTGGAGGAGGGGGAGTATCTTGCCATCATGGGGCCTTCCGGCAGCGGTAAGACCACGCTGATGAACCTGATCGGGTGCCTGGACGTGCCCACCAGCGGCAGCTACCTGCTGAACGGGCAGGATATCACCAAGTGCAGTCCCAAGCAGCTGGCGGAGGTGCGGAACAAGGAGCTGGGCTTCGTGTTCCAGTCCTTCAACCTGCTGCCCAAGCTGACAGCGGTGGAGAATGTGGCGCTGCCCCTGCTGTACGGCGGGGTGAAGAAGGCGGAGCGGCTGGAGCGTGCCCGTCAGGCGCTGGAGACGGTGGGCCTGTCCGACCGCGTGGATCACCGGCCGGATCAGCTGTCCGGCGGACAGTGCCAGCGCGTGGCCATCGCCCGGGCCATCGTGGGAAGGCCCAAGCTGCTGCTGGCTGACGAGCCCACCGGCGCGCTGGATTCCGCCAGCGGCGCACAGGTGATGGATCTGTTCCAGCAGCTGCACCAGAGCGGCTCCACCATCATCATGATCACCCACGATCAGGGCATCGCACAGCATGCCCACACCATTATGAACATTCGCGACGGTGTGCTGTCAGGAGGTGCGTTCCATGAGTAAATCCCTGAAAAAGACGCTGCTGATCGTGGGCATTGCCGCAGCCGTGTGCGCCGCCGTATGGGGCGGCCTGACGCTGGCGCGGAACGCCCAGCGCGGCGACGTGAAGGTGTTCGACGTGCCCAGCTTCGCCATGACCGACTACTGGGGCGACACCGCCAACACCAGCGGCACGGTGAGCACGGATAAATTGCAGAAGATCTACCTCTCCCAGAGCCAGACGGTGAGTCAGGTGTACGTGAAAGAGGGACAGAATGTAAAGAAGGGCGACAAGCTGCTGGCCTACGACACCACGCTGTCTCAGGCGGAGGTGGAGGGCGCCCAGATCCAGCTGGAGCGCATGCAGCTGGAGCTGGAAACAGCCAAGAATAACCTGTCCCTGTACCGCAAGGCGGAGAACCGCGAGGAGCTGCAGAAGGAATATGACCGCGTGGCCGCCATTCTGGAGAAGCTGCGCTCCCAGCAGGACCAGCTGGCCGGACGGGGCTCCCCCGTGAAGCAGGGCCGTCTGGGCGACAGCCTTGGCCAGAGCAAGGATAAGCCCCTGTACTACCAGTGGCTGGAGGATACCCGCACCAAGGAGTACTACCTGACGGACGAAATCATCCGGAACGACATCCTGCCCAAGAGCCGGAACAGCGCCTACGTGGTGCTGGTGACCCGTGCGGGCAACGTGAACAACGGCGCCATCACCTGCTACGGCATGTACATCGTGGCCGAGGACACGGAGACGCCGGTGAAGCTGAAGGTGATGAACGACCTGCCCGCCTATCAGGACGGCTACGTGACCCCCACCACCGCGGAGATCAAGGACCGCGAGGAGCAGCTGGCCACCATCGAGAAGCTGCTGAACGAGTCCCTGACCAAGGAAGAGCTGAAGTCCCTCATCGCCACCACGGAAAAGCAGGTCTACGACGGCCAGCGCTCCGTGAAGCAGGCTCAGATCGGGCTGGACAAGAAAAAGAAGGAGCTGGGCGACGGCACCGTATACAGCGAGATCGACGGCGTGGTCAAGGCCGTGCGGCCGGCGGACGAGGCCTATAACAACAGCGAGCCTGTGGTGGAGGTCTCCGGCGGCGGCGGCTATTACATCACCGGCGCACTGGGCGAGCTGGACCTGGGTAAGGTGAAGCTCGGCGACACGGTGGACATCAGCAGCTGGATGACCGGCGCCAGTTGTCAGGGTGAGATCGTGGAGATCAGCGACTTCCCCACGGACAACAGCAGCAGCTGGGGCGACGGCAACAGCAATGTGTCCTATTACCCCTTTAAGGTATTCGTCTCCGAGGACGCCAACCTGCAGCCCGGAGACTATGTGGATATGTCCTATCAGAAGACCGTCACCACCGACGGCAATACCATCTATCTCCAGACCATGTTCATCCGCACGGAGAACGGCAAGAGCTACGTAATGGCCCGCGGCGACAACGGCAGGCTGGAGAAGCGCTGGGTCCAGACGGGACGCGACCTGTGGGGAAGCTACACCCAGATCCGCGGCGGACTGTCTCTGGAGGACTATGTGGCGTTCCCCTACGGGAAGGACGTGCGGGAGGGCGCCGCCACGGTGGAAGCCAACGCCGACGAGCTGTACAACGGACTGTAAGGAGGGCGAAGCGATGTTAGAAAATATCAATCTCGCCTTTCAGGGCGTGTGGAGCCACAAGATGCGGTCGTTCCTGACCATGCTGGGCATCA
>OLGF01003023.1_pt1 | contig 14602 bp, 11 predicted proteins | sample 1604971 | NCBI WGS metagenome assembly OLGF01 (sample SAMEA3888902, study PRJEB22519) | human gut metagenome | biome: human gut; feature: human-associated habitat; material: faeces | place: Denmark | collected 2011 | reverse complement strand
TTTTCAATTCTCTGAACAGTCGTTCTATAGATGCTATTGCGCGACCTATAGGCGAAGCTGCCTTTGGCTTTGGTGCCGGAGAGTTTGGCGGTATGTTGTTGGGGAAGGCAATAGGATGGGCTGTAGGAAAGGTGGCAGGAAGAGGTACTCAAAATGCAATACAATCAACTGCTCACGGAGTGCAACGGATTGCTGGAACAACGGCAACGAGAGGAGGGGTACTTTCTGTGAATGAAGTAAGAGTAACAAAGTCTGTAGGAAAGGCTTTTACTCAGGCTGATGGAGCTACAGTTTATCTTCATGAAATTACTCCCGGTAGATTTAATGCTGTTGTAGAAGGGAGGAAAGGTATAATAACAACAATGGGAAATTGGTCTCAAAAATCTATTAATAGAATAGCGAAAAATTATGGATGGAATATTAAATAAAGAAATGGTTGTTTGCTGTTTCTGCGGGAAGAGTTTACCCTTAGAAGCGGCTGTAGTTTTGAAAGTTTGGGCAAATGAGAAGAGTGAGGAGTATCAAGTATTATATTCCCATAAATCTCATTTTGTTAGAGCATTAGATAAATCAGTAATACTACATCCAGATTTATTAGAGCCTGATGCTTTAGGTTAATTCGTCGTAACGAACTACTGTCTTCCTCTGATATAGGTTGATTAAAAACCAATCTATCTAATTACTATCCTAACATCAGATATTCCATATCTTGTATGTTAGGATAGTTTTTGTTATTCTATCAGCGAGACGTAGGATACCTATTGTGTGTATGACGACCACCGTAATCTCTGCACTTGGAAGAAGCTTCCGGATGCGCAGCTCGCGGAGTATGTGTATGACAACGGTGGACGGCTGACGCAACAGGGGGAGTGCACGAACAAGACGGTTTCTTCCGATCAGGTGGTGCATGTGCAGAACTGGGCGGTACGGGTTTCCCGACGAGCCAGTTCACGAACGACACTTCGGGCTACAGTAAAGGCTCCCTGACAGGAAGCGCGGTGACTGTATCCGGCAGCAGTACTAAAATTTACAAAGGCTATTACTATGACGTCAAGGGGCGTGTAACTAAAGTCGTACAGAACAATCTTTTGGGCGGTTATGACGTGACTAATACGGTCTATACCTTTACGGGACAGCCCGCCACGGTGACGCATAGCCATACCGCAAGCGGCAAGTCCACACGTACGGAAGTCTATACCTATAGCTATGACCATGCAGACCGTGTAAGCAAGGTGGAGCATACTTTGGGAGGAACCAAAATAACTCTGGCAGACTATACGTACGATAGTTTCGGCCGTCTGAGTACCAAGTCCCTGCACGGCTCTGCGGCGAACAAGCTGACGTATGCCTATAACCTCCGCAGCTGGCTGACGGGCATCACAAGTACGCGCTTCACCCAGAACCTGTACTACAATACGGGTGTGGGTACCGCCCGCTACAACGGTAACATCAGCAGCATGACCTGGAAGTCCGGGAATGAAAGCACCGTCCGCGGCTACAAGTTCACCTACGACGGACTGGACCGGATGCTGAATGCCACCTATGGCGAAACAGCAGGTATCAGCACGAACGCGAACCGTTTCAGTGAGAACGTGACGGGCTACGACAAAAACGGTAACATCAAGGGATTGCAGCGTTACGGGCAACTCTCTTCAACCGCCTACGGCATGATAGACAACCTGACTCTCACCTTGAACGGCAATCAGTTGAACCGCGTGGATGATGCGGTAGCGGCTTCCACCTACAATGGCGGCTTCGAGTTCAAAAACGGTGCCAATGCCGCCGATGAGTACTCTTATGATGCCAACGGCAATTTAACTAAAGATTTAAACAAAGGTATTAGCGGCATTACATATAATTTCTTAAATTTGCCGAATGCAGTAACGTTCAGTGACGGAAGTACCATCACCTATACTTATGGAGCCGACGGCACAAAGCTGAGAACAGTCCATAAGATAGGCAGTACAACCACAACGACTGACTATTGCGGCAATGTGATCTATGAAAACGGAGTCCAGAAGCTGCTTCTTACCGAAGAGGGTTATATTACTTTGAGCGACAGCAAGTATCACTACTACTTGAAAGACCATCAGGGGAATAACCGGGTAGTCATCAGCCAGAGCGGCACGGTAGAAGAGACGAGCCATTACTATCCTTTCGGCGGGGTATTTGCAAGTGCAGGCAATGTTCAGCCTTACAAGTACAACGGTAAGGAGCTTGATACGAAGAAGGGTTTGAATTGGTATGATTATGGGGCGAGGCATTATGATGCGGTGTTGGGAAGGTTTATAACGGTTGATGCTTTATATGACAAACATTTTAAAGTATCTCCTTATGTCTATTGTGGAAATGAGCCTGTCGGTCGCATTGATCCGGATGGAAATGATTGGCGCGTGCAAACCCATTATAATCGTGAAACGGATAAGATAGAATATAAAATTACGGTAAGAGCGGCTTTGATAAATAATTCTAATAATAAGGAGCTTGATATAAAGACTTTGGCTGGACAAATAGTAGAGCAAGTGAATGCCGCATATACGATTTCAGGTGATGACTTTGTTTCGACTATGGATATGCAATTGAGAACTGTCAACTCGGTGGATGATATAAAGGACACTGAACACGTTTTGCAGATTGTTGATCAAGATATGTTGACAAAAACGGATAAAAGTGTAGTTATGGCTGAGACTTATAAAAATAGTCTGGATGTGAAAATAGGAACGAAAGCGGTTTCTAATATGTTGAACAATGATGATAACCGGACTTTTGCTCACGAACTTGGTCATTCAGGAGGATTGGGGCATACAATGAATGTGGAAAACTTGATGACACAGAAAAAAGTTATTCAAGATTTTGATGGAGATTATCTTAAAGCAACTCAGTTAAACCGTTCTCAGATACAAACAGTCCGAGATAATTATATCCATAACAAGTTGAATAGGCATATTCCTAACTGGAGGCAAAAACTTAAAAGAAGGCAGTAATATGAAGACACGTATATTTATTTTTATAATCATACTTGCCATGCTGGTGGCGTGCATTGGTCATTTGGACTCAGAGAATGATTTCATGATTCGAGTAGGTACTGGTTTTAAGGAGCGTACCGGTAAAGATTATATCCAATGTTGGGTGAATGACAGCCTTGTTTTTAATGGACTGTATGTGAACAAGACGGATGACCAAATATTGGACTACCATGAAGATTGGCTTGGAATGGAAATCACCCGTTTCGATAAAAGCGGATATGATAGTTTAAAAATAAAGATACGTGTCACATCTCTGGATACGGTATTATATTGTGGAAAAAGGGTCATAGATAGTACGTTCCGATACCGGATTGATAATATTCCCAATATTGTAATTTCATGTAGCTCCAACGGTGGTATTTTGTTGTGGGATACTTTACGTACACCTGATTATTTTTGGCTCGAATATTGATATATTAAGAATCTCTGATTCTATAATCTAAACAATTCCCTGCTTATGTTGGATGTAAGCAGGGAATTTCATATAGGAGCATGCTGACTTGGAGCGGTACGCTTTCCGTTACCGGTACGACGTGACATCCACGGTCTATACCTTTACGGACAAGCCTGCCACGGTGACGCATACGCACACGGCAAGCGGGAAGGACAGCCGGACGGAAGCATACACTTACAGCTATGACCATGCGGACAGGCTCTTGAAGGTGGAGCATACATTGGGAGGGGCGAAGGTGACGCTTGCTGCCTATGCTTATGATAACCTTGGTCGTCTGCAATCGAAGTCGCTGCACGGCTCCGACGCGGACAGGCAGGCTTACGCCTATAATGTACGCGGCTGGCTGACGGGCATCAGCGGAACGAAGTTCACGCAGAATCTGTATTATAACACCGGCAACGGGCCTGCCAAGTATAACGGCAGCATCAGCAGCATGACGTGGAAGGCAGGAACGGCAAGCACCGTCCGCGGCTACAAGTCCACTTATGACGGACTGGACCGTCTGCTGAATGCTACTTATGGCGAGACAGCAGGCATCAGCACGAACGCCAACCGCTTTTCGGAGAACGTTACGGGGTATGACAAGAACGGCAATATCAAGGGATTGCAGCGTTATGGCCAGACTGGTGCCAGTGCCTACGGCCTGCTTGATAATCTGACTTTCACCCTGAACGGCAATCAGTTGAGCCGTGTGGAGGATGCCGTGAGTACCGCGGCATACGGTACAAACACTGCCTTTGTGAACGGTGCAAGCGCTGCAGGGGAGTATGCCTACGATGTCAATGGTAATTTAACGAAAGATTTGAATAAGGGAATTACCGATATTCAATATAATGTATTAAATTTGCCGAGTACGGTATCGTTCAGTGATGGTAGCACGATTACCTATACTTATGGTGCTGACGGCACGAAACTGAGAACAGTCCATAAGATAGGTAGTACAACCACAACGACTGACTACTGCGGTAATGTGATCTATGAAAATGGTACTCAGAAGTTGTTACTCACAGAAGAGGGTTACATCAACCTGACCGGTACCCAGCAGTATCATTACTACTTGAAAGATCATCAGGGTAACAACCGTGTAGTGATCAACCAGTCTGGTACTGTGGAGGAAACGAACCATTACTACCCTTTCGGTGGTGTGTTTGGCACTACAGGCAATACCCAGCCTTACAAGTATAACGGTAAGGAGCTTGATACGAAGCAGGGTTTGAACTGGTATGATTATGGGGCGAGACATTATGATGCTGCGTTGGGAAGGTTTACGACGAATGACCCGTTGGCAGAGAAATATTATTCGATGAGTCCGTATACTTATTGTGCCGATAATCCGGTAAAGTTCATAGACCCAAATGGTATGGAATATGCTCCTGGTGATCTGTTTAAGACTAAAAGAGCAGCAGCTAAAGATTGGGGTATGTATTATAATGGTGCATCTATTATACGTAAACGTGAAATGGGCTCTTCTATTTATGAAGTTAAGCAAAAGGGAAAGCTAAAGGGATATTCTTATAGTGCAGCCAATGAAGGAGAGCACAGCGTATCTATAAGCTTACCTCCTAACGGTGAGAGATTTGTAGGATCGATTCATTCGCATGGAGACGCGGACGCAGAGCATATAAATAATAAATTCTCAAAAGCTGATATAAAATATATTGAGAAAACAAAAGAAAATGGTTATTTGGCTACGCCGAGTGGCGATTTGTTAGAATATAATCCTTATAGTAAGAAAACATCAATAGTGACTAGTGATCTTCCTAGTGATCCCAAAGATCCTAAACGAAAGAATAATATTAATCCGAAAGATATTCCTGCTGAAAAGGGTAAACAAAGAATGAAAGAATTGCTACAAAAGCCTGATTTAAACATTCCTGTTAGCCAGAGAGAACATATTCATTGGGTATTTTAAAAAGATAGCAATATGTATAGGACTTATTTTTTTGCTTTAATGCTATTTGCGATGTCATGTACAAACAGTACATCGAAGGTCGGAGAAGATCAACAATCATCTCAACAGATTGAGTATGTAATGAATGATAGTCTCTCAACAGATTTTTATACTGATATGAAAAGCTATGTTCCTGCAGAGGGATTTATACCTACAGCGGATATTGCAGTAAAGATAGCGGAATGCGTACTATTGGAAATTTATGGAAAGGAAAGTATAGAGAAAGAAAAACCTTTTTCTGTTAACTTGGTAAATGGAATATGGGTAATAGAAGGGCATATTCCTAATGGAAATGATAGTGCGCTGACTTTCTGTGGACAATCTTATGTGGAAATAAGAAAAAGTAATGGTGAGATTATAAAGCTTTTGCATACTAAATAAAAAATATTACTCTAATATAAGTTGCCTTTTTTCAATGAGATTTATTTAATTACTATCCTAACATCAGATATGCTATATCTTGTATGTTAGGATAGTTTTTTAGGTCTATCAAATGATGTAGGTCATGCAGGACTACATCCGTACTCTCCGGATGCTTAACAGCACGGGCACTTCCTATCTGGATAACATTTCCTATATGTATTATTTGTACGACAGTCTGGGACGGCTGACCCTGCAGGGGGAGTATACGGGTAAGAATCCTTCTTCCAGTCCTACCGTGCTTGTGCAGAGCTACTATGACGGTTACGGCTTTGTGGGTGGTACCGGACTTCCTACGGGCCAGTTCACCAAAGATACTTCCGGCTACGGCAGGGGTTCTCTTACCGGCAGTGCCGTTACGGTTTTTGGCAGTAGCACTAAGATCTATAAGGCTTTCTATTATGACATCAAAGGGCGCATGACGAAAAGTGTGCAGAACAACTTGCTCAGTGGCTACGACATCACAAGTACGGTTTATACTTTCTCCAACAAGCCGTCTGGTGTGACACATACACATACTGCCAGCGGAAAGACCACGCGCACGGAAGTATATACCTATACCTACGACCATGCGGACAGAATAAGCAAAGTGCAGCATAGTCTTGGCGGCACTTCAATCACTCTGTACGATGCCACTTATGACAACTTCGGCCGTTTGCTGACCAAGCAGTATCACGGAACGAGCATCAACAAACTGACATATGCCTACAACCTGCGTAGCTGGCTGACGGGCATCAGCGGTACATGCTTCACACAGAACGTGTACTACAACACGGGTGTGGGTACAGCGAAGTACAATGGCAATATCAGCAGCATGACCTGGAAGTCCGGGAACGAAAGTACAGTCCGCGGTTACAAATTCACTTATGACGGTCTTGACCGGATGCTGAACGCTACCTATGGCGAGACAGCAAGTATCAGCACGAATGCGAACCGCTTCTCGGAGAACGTTACGGGTTATGACAAGAACGGTAACATCAAGAGTTTGCAACGTTACGGCCAGACTGGTGCCAGTGCCTACGGCCTGATAGACAACCTGACTTTTACCTTGAACGGCAATCAGTTGAGCCGTGTGGACGATGCCGTGATGGCTTCTGCTTACGGTGGAGGCTTCGAGTTCAAGGACGGCGTGAAGCAGGTCGGAGAGTACACCTACGATGCGAACGGCAATTTAACCAAAGATTTGAACAAGGGAATCACCGATATTCAATATAATTGTTTAAATTTGCCAAGTGCAGTAACGTTCAGCGACGGAAGTACGATTACCTATGTTTATGCAGCCGACGGCACAAAGCTAAGAACGGTTCATAAGATAGGTGGCGCTACCACCACAACGGACTATTGCGGGAATGTGGTCTATGAAAACGGAGCCCAGAAGCTTCTGATTACCGAAGAGGGCTATATTACTTTGAGCGACAACAAGTATTACTATTACTTGAAGGACCATCAGGGGAACAACCGTGTAGTCATAAACCAGAGCGGAGCGGTAGAGGAGACAAACCATTACTATCTGTTTGGAGGAGTATTCGCTTCATCAACAAGCACTCAGCCTTACAAGTACAATAGCAAGGAATATGACACGAAGAAAGGCTTGAACTGGTATGATTACGGGGCACGGCATTATGATGCAGTGTTGGGACGGTTTATGACGGTGGATCCGTTGGCAGAGAAGTATTATTCAGAAAGTTTGTATACTTATTGTTATAGTAATCCTATAAATTGTATAGACCCTAACGGGAAGGATGGTATTTATATTGCCTTCCCTGATTATAAAATATCAACTCCTATTGGTAAAATTGGGAATTTAGGTCATGCTGGAGTATTATTGATTGATAATAAAACAGGAGTGACTAAATATTATGAATATGGCAGATATGACAAAGAGGGTAAAGGAGTTGTCAGAACATTCGCTGTTCCAAATGTAAAAATAGGACAAGATAAAAAGCCTACATTGGAATCATTGAATAAAACTTTATCAATAATATCTGAACAAGCGGGACATGCCGGAAGAATAGAAGGAGCATATATTGAAAGTGATAAGTTTAAAGAAATGAAAAACTATGCAGAATCAAAAATAGCGGAGAATGCTAATTCAAAGAGGAAAGAGTATTCATTAAGGAATAATAATTGTGGAACTTTTGCGGCTGATGTTTTGAAACAAGACCCATCTGTAAAAGATAAGGCACCAGTAATTATAGATCCAAGGCCCAATAGTATAGTTAAAGAGTATCAAGATAATTTTAAGTCACTAAATTATGATCCTAAAAAGAGACAAGTTAAAATTGAATAGATATGGAAAGTCAAAGTATATCATTAGGAGATTTATTTTCAGTTGAATTATTTGTAGGATCAATAACGTTTGTTTTAGGAACGGTTTTGTTCTTCTTATTATTATTATTGAATTTGAGGCTTAATCTTAAAACGACATTATTATATTGTTGCCTGCAATTGATACTTGTTGTCTCTCTTTCTACTATTTTCTTTATATTTTGGCGTTTTAATTTTGATATAATGATAGGGTTTCTATATTTACCAGGTGTATTATCTGAGGTTTTTATTATGCTCTTATTCTATTTTATATTAAAAATAAAAAACAAATAATTGAATAATATTTTTATAACAATTCTATTACAGCGGGTGGAAACATCCGCTGTTTCTTTTTATAGGGTACCCACTATAATAGAAATATTAGCAGTCTAACTTGCCAAGTGGAGTAATGAAGGCCCAATGGCAAAATTTATTCAATGAGCTTTAAAGCAAATGTTAACGCCGCCTATGATAATACTACAATCATTGGTACAGACACTAACCGTTTCCGCGAGAACGCGACAGCTTTCGTCTACAATAACAGCTTCGAGTTCAAGGACAGCATGAAGCAGGCGAACGAGTACACCTACGATGCCAACGGCAATTTAACTAAAGATTTAAACAAGAATATTACCGGTATATCATATAATTGTTTAAATTTGCCAAATACAGTAACGTTCAGTGACGGAAGTACTATCACCTATATTTATGGAGCCGATGGCACAAAGCTGAGAACAGTCCATAAGATAGGTACTACCACCACGACGACGGACTATTGCGGAAACGTGGTCTATGAAAACGGAGTCCAGAAGTTGCTTCTTACCGAAGAGGGTTATGTAACTTTGAGTGACAACAAGTATCACTATTACTTGAAAGACCATCAGGGGAATCACCGGGTAGTAATCAACCAGAGCGGCACGGTAGAGGAAACGAACCATTACTATCCTTTTGGCGGCGTATTTGCAAGTACAAGCAATACTCAGCCTTACAAGTACAATGGCAAGGAGTATGACTCGAAGAAAGGCTTGAACTGGTATGACTACGGGGCAAGGCATTATGATGCAGCGTTGGGAAGGTGCCATACCAATGACAGGTTTGTAGAGAAGTATTATTCGATGTCACCGTATCAGTATGGGGCGAATAATCCGGTGAATAACATAGATGTGAATGGAGATACAATTGTTGTAAATCCGAACCCGAATGGTTTGATAGATAATGTGAAAATGTTCTTTGGATTTGATACCAAGTATCAAAAGGACGTGAAAGCAGATTTGCAGCAACTTAAGAAGGATGATAAGGAAATTGGTGAGATGATTATTGAACTGGAGAAAAGTAAGAATGTTCATTCAATAACAAGGACTAAACGAGGAGAGTCTAATTCTTCAGGATTTGATAGAGAAAAAGCTAAAAAAGACATTCCGCAAGGAAGCATTATAAATTATGACCCTGATGTTAAAACGGATATTAATGGAAATCATCGGACACCAAGAATTGGTTTAATCCATGAGTTACAGCATTCGTCGGATGTAGATAAAGGTATTATGTCTTATGAAAATATAGGAAATGGAATACCCATGAGAGAAATTCGTGCTATTAATACTGAGAATAAAATTAGAAAAAGAACAGGAGATGCAAAAAGAACGGAATATCGTGGAAGGAAAATACCCCAAAAACTGTTGGAATAAGATTATCCTTATGTTGGGTATTAATCTCTTATTTGTAATGTGTGTACATAAAACAAGTGAGAGGTATGAAGATATGTTTGTTGATTCTACTTGGCAAAGCCCTTTTGTTGCAATGAATATAGAATACAAAGATAGTGTATATTCGATAGTTCCAAGAGAAGGAGATATGTACCTATTTCTGAATGATGGGGTAGCTAATAAGAAATATCGATATGAACTTTTTCCAATTTTATTAGAACAGACATTGGGTATAGACAGCATTACATTTTGTTCACTAAAGGAAATGGACTGTATGGTAACTCCACAGCCATACATAGATTCAATTTATAAAGGAAAAGTAGAAAATCTTATTTCTTTGCTTTTTAATGAGAAAGGTGTACTTTCTGTTGGTTTGTCATATCCAGAAGAAAAATATTTGATTTATTTGTTATTTCATCATGGAGTTTATCTTAATACAGATTGCGAAACTGGAGTTTTGTATATCTTAAATAAATAAGTATTTTATATTCTTGAAATAATCTATTTAATTGCTATCCTAACATCAGATATTACTATATCTTGCATGTTAGGATAGTTTTTTATTTACTTCCCGCTTCCGGAAAGACTACAAGAGAGGAAGTATACACTTACAGCTACGACTATGCTGACAGGGTGAGCAAGGTGGAGCATACATTGGGAGGCAGTGGAAAAGCCACTTATGACAACTTCGGTCGTTTGCTGACCAAGCAGTATCACGGAACGAGCATCAACAAACTGACATATGCCTACAACCTGCGTAGCTGGCTGACGGGCATCAGCGGTACATGCTTCACACAGAACGTGTACTACAACACGGGTGTGGGTACAGCGAAGTACAATGGCAATATCAGCAGCATGACCTGGAAGTCCGGGAACGAAAGTACAGTCCGCGGTTACAAATTCACTTATGACGGTCTTGACCGGATGCTGAACGCTACCTATGGCGAGACAGCAAGTATCAGCACGAATGCGAACCGCTTCTCGGAGAACGTTACGGGTTATGACAAGAACGGTAACATCAAGAGTTTGCAACGTTACGGCCAGACTGGTGCCAGTGCCTACGGCCTGATAGACAACCTGACTTTTACCTTGAACGGCAATCAGTTGAGCCGTGTGGACGATGCCGTGATGGCTTCTGCTTACGGTGGAGGCTTCGAGTTCAAGGACGGCGTGAAGCAGGTCGGAGAGTACACCTACGATGCGAACGGCAATTTAACCAAAGATTTGAACAAGGGAATCACCGATATTCAATATAATTGTTTAAATTTGCCAAGTGCAGTAACGTTCAGCGACGGAAGTACGATTACCTATGTTTATGCAGCCGACGGCACAAAGCTAAGAACGGTTCATAAGATAGGTGGCGCTACCACCACAACGGACTATTGCGGGAATGTGGTCTATGAAAACGGAGCCCAGAAGCTTCTGATTACCGAAGAGGGCTATATTACTTTGAGCGACAACAAGTATTACTATTACTTGAAGGACCATCAGGGGAACAACCGTGTAGTCATAAACCAGAGCGGAGCGGTAGAGGAGACAAACCATTACTATCTGTTTGGAGGAGTATTCGCTTCATCAACAAGCACTCAGCCTTACAAGTACAATAGCAAGGAATATGACACGAAGAAAGGCTTGAACTGGTATGATTACGGGGCACGGCATTATGATGCAGTGTTGGGACGGTTTATGACGGTGGATCCGTTGGCAGAGAAGTATTATTCAGAAAGTTTGTATACTTATTGTTATAGTAATCCTATAAATTGTATAGACCCTAACGGGAAGGATGGTATTTATATTGCCTTCCCTGATTATAAAATATCAACTCCTATTGGTAAAATTGGGAATTTAGGTCATGCTGGAGTATTATTGATTGATAATAAAACAGGAGTGACTAAATATTATGAATATGGCAGATATGACAAAGAGGGTAAAGGAGTTGTCAGAACATTCGCTGTTCCAAATGTAAAAATAGGACAAGATAAAAAGCCTACATTGGAATCATTGAATAAAACTTTATCAATAATATCTGAACAAGCGGGACATGCCGGAAGAATAGAAGGAGCATATATTGAAAGTGATAAGTTTAAAGAAATGAAAAACTATGCAGAATCAAAAATAGCGGAGAATGCTAATTCAAAGAGGAAAGAGTATTCATTAAGGAATAATAATTGTGGAACTTTTGCGGCTGATGTTTTGAAACAAGACCCATCTGTAAAAGATAAGGCACCAGTAATTATAGATCCAAGGCCCAATAGTATAGTTAAAGAGTATCAAGATAATTTTAAGTCACTAAATTATGATCCTAAAAAGAGACAAGTTAAAATTGAATAGATATGGAAAGTCAAAGTATATCATTAGGAGATTTATTTTCAGTTGAATTATTTGTAGGATCAATAACGTTTGTTTTAGGAACGGTTTTGTTCTTCTTATTATTATTATTGAATTTGAGGCTTAATCTTAAAACGACATTATTATATTGTTGCCTGCAATTGATACTTGTTGTCTCTCTTTCTACTATTTTCTTTATATTTTGGCGTTTTAATTTTGATATAATGATAGGGTTTCTATATTTACCAGGTGTATTATCTGAGGTTTTTATTATGCTCTTATTCTATTTTATATTAAAAATAAAAAACAAATAATTGAATAATATTTTTATAACAATTCTATTACAGCGGGTGGAAACATCCGCTGTTTCTTTTTATAGGGTACCCACTATAATAGAAATATTAGCAGTCTAACTTGCCAAGTGGAGTAATGAAGGCCCAATGGCAAAATTTATTCAATGAGCTTTAAAGCAAATGTTAACGCCGCCTATGATAATACTACAATCATTGGTACAGACACTAACCGTTTCCGCGAGAACGCGACAGCTTTCGTCTACAATAACAGCTTCGAGTTCAAGGACAGCATGAAGCAGGCGAACGAGTACACCTACGATGCCAACGGCAATTTAACTAAAGATTTAAACAAGAATATTACCGGTATATCATATAATTGTTTAAATTTGCCAAATACAGTAACGTTCAGTGACGGAAGTACTATCACCTATATTTATGGAGCCGATGGCACAAAGCTGAGAACAGTCCATAAGATAGGTACTACCACCACGACGACGGACTATTGCGGAAACGTGGTCTATGAAAACGGAGTCCAGAAGTTGCTTCTTACCGAAGAGGGTTATGTAACTTTGAGTGACAACAAGTATCACTATTACTTGAAAGACCATCAGGGGAATCACCGGGTAGTAATCAACCAGAGCGGCACGGTAGAGGAAACGAACCATTACTATCCTTTTGGCGGCGTATTTGCAAGTACAAGCAATACTCAGCCTTACAAGTACAATGGCAAGGAGTATGACTCGAAGAAAGGCTTGAACTGGTATGACTACGGGGCAAGGCATTATGATGCAGCGTTGGGAAGGTGCCATACCAATGACAGGTTTGTAGAGAAGTATTATTCGATGTCACCGTATCAGTATGGGGCGAATAATCCGGTGAATAACATAGATGTGAATGGAGATACAATTGTTGTAAATCCGAACCCGAATGGTTTGATAGATAATGTGAAAATGTTCTTTGGATTTGATACTAAGTATCAAAAGGATGTGAAAGTCGATTTGCAGCAACTTAAGAAAGATGATAAAGGAGTCGCTAATATTATCACTGAGTTGGAAGATAGTGAGAATATTCATTATATTACAATGCCTAAGAAAGGGGCTTCTAATTCAACGCTAATTGATAAAGAAAAGGTTGAAATGAAAATCTCACAAGGCAGTATAATCCATTATGATCCCAATAATAGAAGAAGGAGTCGAAATGAAAAAGAAATGAGAACTCCAAGAGTCGGATTGAGTCATGAACTTCAGCATTCGTTTGATGTAGACAAGAAATTTGCCACTTATGAAACAACGGAAAATGGTATAAAACTAATGGAGGTACGCGCTGTTAATACAGAGAATAAGATTAGAAGAAAAACAGGTGATCCTAAAAGAATTGAATATGGTGGAAAGAAAATACCTAAAAAACTATTGGAGTAACATAATTATACCTTTAGTTGTTGTAATTGGAGGAATCGCTTTCTTCTTTCATATAGTGTATAAGCATTCTGAAAAAGCGATGATGGTTTCTGATCTTGATAGAGTACCTATAACTTCTTTAATGTCAGTAAATATAAAATGGCAAGATTCTACTTATTGTACAGTGTTGGAAAGTGTAGAATTATTTTCCATATTGGAGGAAGAAGGTAAAAAGACAATTCCTCAATTGAAACTTCCAAAGAAAGAGTTCATTGAACTTTCGTACAAAGATACTTTAATAGTAGATAGTCTTTCATTTATACAACTGAAAGATTATATAGTTATTCCTCAATATCGTATAGACTCAATTTATGAGAATGAAGGAGTGAAAGGATTACTTTCTGCTTATTTTGATGATGTATGGTTTATTCCATCTTGTGAAGATGGAATATTGACTTTGCCGGAACAACGGTATGTTATTGATATTTTACATAGATGTGGTTATTGCGTAGATATTGATTGTGAATCAGGTTGCATTTATATTGTATCTTCTCCTGATATAGGTTGATTACTTCAAGAAAAATCTCTTTAATTACTATCCTAACATCAGATATGCTATATTTTGTATGTTAGGATAGTTTTTTAGGTCTATCAAATGAAGAATTCTGTGTAGGTCATGCAGGACTACATCCGTACTCTCCGGATGCTTAACAGCACGGGCAC
>OLGF01003018.1_pt1 | contig 14623 bp, 8 predicted proteins | sample 1604971 | NCBI WGS metagenome assembly OLGF01 (sample SAMEA3888902, study PRJEB22519) | human gut metagenome | biome: human gut; feature: human-associated habitat; material: faeces | place: Denmark | collected 2011 | reverse complement strand
ATATAAAAGAAAAGGCTTATACGCTTGTACTGCTTGACTTAATGCTGCCTGGTGCAAGTGGTGAGGAGGTTTTAAAAGAGATAAGAAAACATGGAAGGCTTCCGGTGATTGTGCTGACTGCAAAGGATAGTATAGATGATAAAATCGGAGTGCTGACAGACGGAGCAGATGATTATATAACAAAGCCCTTTGAGATTAGAGAGGTATTGGCACGTATTCAGGTGCAGCTTCGTCATATAGAGGCAGAAACAAAAAGTGAAGCAGAAGCAGAAACAGAAGCAGAAACGGAAGTGATAATAAAGGATGGTATACAGGAAGGACAAGGCAGCGGAAGGCTTGAGTTCAGGGATATGGTGCTCACACGCTCTACCTTTGAGGTAAGTATCGGTGGCAGGGTGCTTCCTAAGATTACAAAACAGGAATTTGCAATACTGGAATTGCTGCTTAAAAACCCGAAGCAGGTGTTTAGCAAGGAGGATATATTTGAATATGCGTGGGATGAGCCATATATGGGTGAAACAAAGACACTGGATGTGCATATAAGCAATATTAGAAAGAAAATAAAGACCGTTACACCTGATGAATATATAGAAACAATATGGGGGATTGGATATCGCCTGCATGAATAATTTACTCTTTTTTTACTATTTATTTGCGATTGATTAGGATTTATTTTTTATGATAAGAGCAGTTAAGAAATGGAGGAAAAAGCTTTGAGTGAATTATTATTGCAGACAAGGAATCTGACTAAGCAGTATGGCAGACACAGGGCGGTTGATGATGTAAATATGCACATTAAAAAGGGTGCGATATATGGCTTTATTGGAAGAAATGGAGCCGGTAAAACGACCTGTCTTAAGATGATTAGCGGATTGTCAACACCGTCTTATGGCGAAATAGAAATGTTTGGGTATAAAGGAAAGGACTTACAAAAGGTACGTTCAAGAGTAGGGTGTCTTATAGAAGCTCCCGGACTTTATGGCAATATGTCGGCATATGACAATCTGAACATTAAATGTAAGCTTACGGGGATTAAGAAAAAAGGATATATAGAAGAGCTGTTAAAAACAGTGGGCCTTGATACTGTTGGAGAAAAGAAAACAAAGCATTATTCGCTTGGAATGAAGCAGCGCTTAGGAATTGCTCTTGCACTTGTAGGTGAGCCTGACCTGCTTATTCTTGATGAGCCGATTAACGGACTTGATCCACAGGGAATTGTGGAGGTGCGTGAAACCATCCAGAAGCTTGCTAAGGAGCGAGGTATGACAATATGTATTTCAAGTCATATCCTGGAGGAATTATCAAAGATTGCTACAGATTATGGCATTATTCATAATGGATGCCTTGTGCAGGAGCTTACAAGAGAAGAACTTATGAAAAAATGCAGTGAGCGCATAGAGCTTACACTTGATAATCCTAAACAGGCTATTCCTGTGCTTGATGATATGGGCTTTAGCAGCTATCAGGTTATAGATAAAGAACATATTCATATATTTGAAAGACTGGGAGAAAGTGCCAGGCTGAACATGGAGCTTGCAAAGGCGGGAATTCCAGTTAAAGGAATATCTATTACAAGTGAAGAACTTGAGAATTATTTCTTAAGGCTTACAGGGGGTGACAATCGTGCTTAATATGATAAAGATGGATGTATACAGAATGTTTCGTACAAAGAGTATGTATGTAATATGGATTATATTGCTGGCATCGGCACTGCTTACCTCATTTCTTTCAAAAATAGATTATGATGCAGTTAATAAGGAATGGGAGCAACAACAGGCAGATGACAGCAACAAGGAACAGCTTTCGCAGCAGAATACAGATAATGTCAATATTGGTATGAGTGTGGAATTACCTACGGAGCCAGGGAAGAAGGTTACGGTAATGGATGTTTTCTTTTCTAATGCACAGGGAAAGTTTTATGCACTTTTTCTTGTAATATTTGCGGTTATGTTTGCAACAGCAGATATTAAGAGCGGTTATATTAAGAATATTGGTGGACAGGTGTCACAAAGGGGTATGCTTATTGTTTCAAGGGCAGTTGCGCTTGCCTTATTTACAGCAATTACCTTTGCAGGGATATTTGTATTCCAGGCAGCAGCGAATATGCTTGCGTTTAAATGTGTGGTGTGGGGTAACTGGAAAGAGATTATACCTTATTTCTTAACAGAACTTATGCTTCATTATGCGTTTGTGTTAATATGTATGGCGATAGCAGTTATAATTAAGAATAATGTCATAAGCATGACCTTGTCGATATGTCTTACTATGAATATAATGAGTATTGCATATGCCTTTATAGATTATGTAGTTAACAGAAAGGGACTTCATAACTTCAGCATCTATAAGTATACAGTAACTGGAAGGATGGCAATGCTTCCTATGAATGCAGGCAGGGATGATGTTGTTAGTTCAATGTGTGTGGCAGCTGTATTTATTATTATAATGTTGTCATTAAGCAGTTATATTTTTCAGAAAAGGGATATTTAGAGAATGAGGATTATTATTGGAATATTAGCAGTAATAATTATTATACAGGCATTTATTATGTGGAAATACCAGCGGCAGATTAAGGACATCTGCCGCCAGTTGTCGTTTCTTATGGAACACGATAGTAACAAGCTGATTCAACGTGAAATAGATATGGGGGGAATAGGTGAGCTTTCAGATAAATTGAATGAGCTTCTTGACCTGCGTAAAAAAGAAAGAAATGAGTACAGAAAAAAAGAAGAGCTGATTGCAGATACATATACTAATCTTTCACACGATATAAGGACACCGCTTACATCGCTGGATGGGTATTTCCAGCTTATAGAGGAATGTGACAATATAGATGACCAGAGGAGATATCTTGATATAATCAGAGAAAGGCTTAACAGCCTTAATGAAATGCTGGAGGAGCTTTTTACATTCACTAAGCTGAAAAATGATTCATATAAGCTTGAGCTTACGGACTGTTGTATGAACAGAATATTAAAAGAAACTGTATTTTCTTATTATGATGAATGGAAAAAGCAGGGCATCTGCCCAGAGATTAGTATTACTGAGGAAATGCTGTATATATCAGGTAATAAGCAGGGCTTAAGGAGAGTTATACAGAATGTCATAAAAAATGGTCTTGATCATGGGGAAAAGAATATAAGTATCAAGCTTACCCGTGAGGATAATCATGCCTTGCTTAAAATCAGCAATTACACGGAACATCCTGAAAATATTGACTTAAGCCATGTGTTTGAGCGTTTTTATAAAGCAGATGTGGCAAGAGGCAGAGCCTCAACCGGACTGGGTTTATCTATTGCAAAAGAGCTTGTGGAGCGTATGAATGGAGATATAAGTGCAAGAATACAGGGAAATGATTTCATTATTGAAATAAAAGTTATGCTTGTGGTATAATATGTATGAAAAAATAATAAAAATATTATACTACACATTGATAAAAAAATAACAAAGTGATATAAATGTAAAAGAAACAGGGGCTGTTACGGAGAAATTATATATAGAATATGCTGATTCGTTTAATGAATGGGGAATATTACAGATTCAATAATAAAGGGAGACATGCGTATGAAAAATATAAAAGAAATAGGGGATTTTTTTATAAATCTGAATGAATATGTATATGCAACAGATATAGAAACCAATGAAATTGTATATATGAATCATAAAGCATTGAAAGCGTATGGCTTAGAATCAATAGAGGATATAAAAGGCAAGAAGTGTTATGAGGTATTACAAAAAGCTTCTGTTAAATGCGGTATGTGTAACAACAGCAGACTTTTACCAGGAGCCTTTGAGGAATGGCGTTATTATAATCCTGTATTAGATAAATATATGATAATAAAGGATACACTGATAGAGGGTGAAGGAAACAGAAAGTACAGGTTGGAAATAGGCATAGATATAAGTGAGGAGCTTGCACAGGATAAGCTTATCCAGAAGTATAGAGAAACTGAAACACTTGTGAATGAGGGCTTGAGGGTGGCACTTGCAGCAGATACACCTGATGAAACAATAAACACACTTCTTGGGTATATAGGTAAAGCACTTAATGGAGAAAGAATCTATATATTTGAAAAAAATATATATGGTGGAGATGATAATACATATGAGTGGACGGCAGAGGGAGTAAGTCCAGAGAAGGATAATCTTCAGAATGTGCCTCCGGATGTATGTGCTAACTGGTATAAGTGTTTTGAAGAAGGCGGAAACATCGTGATTAAGGATCTTGAAGAGATAAAAGAGAGTGATCCACTTCAATATGATAATTTAAAAAGACAGGGTATTCATTCAATAATTGTAATTCCTATATATAACGAAGGGAAAGTTATTGCATTTATGGGAATAGACAATCCGCCACTGCTTACACTCGAATATGCCTTAAGTATACTAGAGATTATGAGAGCTTTTATTATATCATGTATAAAGCGCAGGAATACGATGAGAAAGCTTGAGGATATGAGCTATAAGGACGCCCTGACCAATATAGGAAATCGTTTCGCTATGAGAGACTGTGTAGATAGTATAGATAAAAAACAGAGTATAGGCGTTGTTTACTGTGATGTTACAGGACTGAAATATGTGAATGATACAATGGGACATGAGGCAGGCGACAGACTTATTCTTAATGCATGTGGATGCCTTACAGACGTGTTTGGAGTGGATGCAGTATTTCGTATAGGTGGAGATGAGTTCCTTGTAATCTGTAAACAGATAGATGAGAATACATTAATAAAGCGTATAACAGAGTTAAAAGAACTAATGAATGAGCGTTCTGTAAATATGGCATCAGGTGTTATCTGGAGTGAGAATGTAATAACAGGCTTTAATGAAATGTTACGTGAGGCAGAGGAGAAAATGTATGCCGACAAAGCGCGATATTATAAGGAAAAAGGAATTGAACGCAGAAAAGAACGGGCATAGCAGGGCTAAAGGAATGCACCATATAACACAATAACAGGTAATTTTGTGATAAATTATAATAAATAATACAGCTTAATTATTGACATTTTAAGATCAATTATATACAATCACATTATCTGCGATGACGAAGACAGTAGATTATGAAAGAAAGCAATAGCGAGCCGGGATGGTGGAAGCCGGTGTGAGTAGAGCATAGTTGAATATCACTTCCAAGCATCCTTGCAGAACTTTGCAGTATAATATTATGGGTAACATTAAGGATAGTATTATATTACGAAAAGTAAGTGAGGACGGTAATCCTACCGTTACAAGGGACGCATATGATGGTATGTCGTAATTGATATAGGTTAAGTTGATTCAGCCCCTGTCGTATTACGGCAGGGGCTTTTTTGCGTGTGTAACGACATTTGTTACAGCACCAATAAAGCAAGCTAACATCGTTACGATTAAGTAAATGATTTGAAAGGAGTAACACAATGGTATACGAGAAAGTTTCATCAGATATGAATTTCGTAGACAGAGAAAAACAGGTTGAAAAGTTCTGGAAGGATAATGATATATTCCAGAAGAGTATTGATAACCGCAAGAAGGGGGAAATATATACATTTTATGATGGACCTCCAACAGCTAATGGTAAGCCACATATAGGACATGTTCTTACAAGAGTTATAAAGGATATGATTCCAAGATATAGAACAATGAAGGGTTATATGGTTCCACGTAAGGCCGGATGGGATACACACGGACTTCCAGTTGAGCTTGAGCTTGAGAAGGAATTAGGTCTTGATGGCAAGGAACAGATTGAAGAGTATGGTCTTGAGCCATTTATCAAGAAATGTAAGGAAAGCGTATGGAAATACAAGGGTATGTGGGAGGATTTCTCATCTACAGTTGGTTTCTGGGCTGATATGGATAATCCATACATCACATATGATGATAACTTCATCGAGTCTGAATGGTGGGCTTTAAAGCAGATATGGGATAAGGGTCTTTTATACAAGGGCTTTAAGATTGTTCCTTACTGCCCACGTTGTGGAACACCTCTTTCATCACACGAAGTAGCACAGGGCTACAAGGCTGTTAAGGAGCGTTCAGCAGTAGTACGTTTCAAGTGTGTAGGCGAAGATGCATATTTCCTTGCATGGACAACAACACCTTGGACACTTCCATCTAACGTGGCACTCTGCGTGAACCCAGAAGAAACATATGTAAAGGTTAAGGCAGCAGATGGCTATACTTACTATATGGCAGAAGCACTTCTTGATAAGGTACTTGGCGGACTTGCAGTTAAGGCCGGTCAGACAGTAACAGGAGCAGCTATTGAAGAAGGTAAGGAAGCTGGAAGCGGCGCAGGCGTTGACTACGAAGTATTAGAAACTTACAAGGGTAAAGACCTTGAATATAAAGAATATGAGCCATTATACCAGTGTGCGGCAGATGTTGCAGCTAAGCAGCACAAGAAGGGACATTTTGTTACATGTGATGACTATGTAACTATGTCAGATGGTACTGGTATCGTTCATATAGCACCAGCATTTGGTGAAGATGATGCCAAGGTTGGACGTAAGTATGACCTTCCATTCGTACAGTTTGTAGATGGTAAGGGTGAACTTACAAAGGAAACACCATATGCGGGAATGTTCGTTAAGAAAGCAGACCCAGAGGTTCTTAAGGATCTTGATAAGGAAGGCAAGTTATTCGATGCTCCTAAGTTCGAGCATGATTATCCATTCTGCTGGAGATGTGATACACCACTTATCTACTATGCAAGAGAGTCTTGGTTTATCAAGATGAGTGATCCAGAAGTTAAGGCTAACTTAATAGCTAACAACAAGACAATCAACTGGATTCCGGAAACTATCGGAACTGGACGTTTTGGCGCATGGCTTGAAAATGTTCAGGACTGGGGAATTTCACGTAACAGATACTGGGGTACTCCTCTTAATATCTGGGTATGTGATGATTGTGGAGAAATGTTATCTATCGGAAGCAAGGCAGAATTAAAGGAACATTCTGATAACTGCCCAGATGATATCGAGCTTCACAGACCATATATTGATGCTGTTACTTGCACTTGTCCTAAGTGTAAGGGCAAGATGAAGAGAGTTCCAGAAGTTATCGACTGCTGGTTCGACTCAGGTTCAATGCCATTTGCACAGCACCACTATCCATTTGAGAATAAGGAAGTGTTTGAACAGCAGTTCCCTGCTAAGTTCATTTCAGAAGCCGTTGACCAGACAAGAGGCTGGTTCTACTCACTGCTTGCTATATCAACACTTCTTTTCAATAAAGCACCTTATGAAAATGTTATCGTACTTGGCCATGTTCAGGATGCAGATGGACAGAAGATGAGTAAGTCAAAGGGAAATGCTGTAGATCCATTTGATGCATTAAAGAAGCACGGCGCAGATGCTATCCGCTGGTACTTCTATGAGAATTCAGCACCATGGCTTCCTAACAGATTCCATGATAAGGCTGTTACAGAAGGTCAGAGAAAGTTTATGGGAACCATCTGGAACACATATGCATTCTTTGTACTTTATGCTAACATAGATGATTTTGATGCTACTAAGTATACACTTGAGTATGATAAGCTTCCTGTTATGGACAAATGGATTCTTTCTAAGCTTAATACTCTTGTTAAGACTGTTGATAACAATCTTGCCAACTACAAGATTACAGAAACAGCAAGAGCACTTGAGGACTTTGTAGATGAGCTTTCTAACTGGTATGTAAGAAGATGCCGTGAAAGATTCTGGGCAAAGGGTATGGAGCAGGATAAGATTAATGCTTATATGACTCTTTACACAACACTTGTAACACTTTGCAAGGCAGCAGCACCTATGATTCCTTTCATGACAGAAAGCATTTATAGAAACCTTGTATGCAGCATAGATAAGACAGCTCCTATCAGTATCCACCTCTGCGACTTCCCAGAAGTTAAGGAAGAATGGATTGACAAGGAACTTGAAGATAATATGGAAGATGTATTAAATGCTGTTGTTATCGGCAGAGCCTGCCGTAACTCAACTAACATCAAGAACAGACAGCCAATCGGCAAGCTGTACATCAAGGCTGACTGGAAGTTAAACGAATACTTTACAGCTATCATAGCGGATGAGCTTAATGTTAAGGAAGTTGAGTACACAGATGATGTAAGAGCATTTACTTCATATTCATTCAAGCCACAGTTAAAGACACTTGGACCAAAGTATGGCAAGCATCTTAATGCTATCAGAGCAGCACTTTCAACACTTGATGGCAATGCAACTATGGATGAACTTAATAATAAGGGTTCATTTACAATCAATGCTGATGGTGAAGATATCGTTCTTGAGAAGGATGATGTTCTTATTGAGATGACTCAGAAGGAAGGGTTTGTAGCAAGTTCTGATAAGGGTATTACAGTTGTTATGGATACTAACCTTACACCAGAGCTTATTGAAGAAGGTTTCGTAAGAGAAATCGTAAGTAAGATCCAGACTATGCGTAAGGATGCTGGATTTGAGGTTATGGATAAGATTACTGTATATGTAGATGGTAATGACAAGTTAGCAGACCTTATGGTTAAGAATGCAGAGCAGATTAAGAGCGTTGTTCTTGCAAATACTATTGAAACAGGTAAGACAGCAGGATTCACTAAGGATTGGGATATCAATGGTGAGAAGGTTGTGCTTGCGGTTGAGAAGAACTAAAACAGTATCTTAATAATTTATAATATGTAAAGACGAGGAGAAAATCGCAGTTATGCGTATTTTCTCCTCGTCTTTATATAAATAGGTGAGATGAGGTACAATTCACGCCCCAAAATTACAGTTCACGCCAATTGTATTGAAATATTATTAAGGATGAATATACTGAAATTAATAAGAACTATAAAAAATGTTATAGAAGATTATGTTGCATATAAATCATTTATATGAATAGAATCGAGGTGAATAATAATGATCAATTAATTTTATTAAATTGCAATAAGGGTGCGAATCGTGTATAATTTAACCATCGTGTAACGTGTTTTGTGAATAATGTTAATTAAATCAGACACGATTAGTTAAATCAGGAATAATGATATACATTTGTGGTATATCTATATATTAAGGAGGAGAAGAATACATGGTGACAGGTACAGAAGCATCTTTTAGCAAGGAAGAATTCAAGAAAAAAGTTGTAAGTAATTGTAAATCTCTTTATAGAAAGAATATTGATGAGGCAGATAAGCAGCAGGTGTTCCAGTCAGTTGCGTATGCAGTTAAGGATCTTATCATAGATAAGTGGATAGCTACACATAAGACATATGACAAGGAAGATCCTAAGATTGTATATTATATGTCTATGGAGTTCCTTATGGGACGTGCACTTGGTAATAACATGATTAACCTTACTAAGTATAACGAGATAAAAGAAGCACTTGAGGAACTTGGACTTGATATTAATGTTATCGAGGATCAGGAGCCAGATGCAGCACTTGGTAATGGTGGACTTGGAAGACTTGCAGCATGTTTCCTTGATTCACTTGCAACTCTTGAATATCCAGCTTACGGATGTGGTATCAGATATAAGTATGGTATGTTCAAGCAGGAGATTAAGGACGGATATCAGGTAGAGGTTCCTGATAACTGGTTAAAGGATGGCAATCCATTTGAGATTAAGCGTTCTGAATACAGATATGAAGTCAAGTTTGGTGGATATGTGCGTTCTTACAGAGATGAAGCTACTGGACGTGATATATTCGTTCAGGAAGATTACCGTTCAGTTATAGCTGTTCCTTATGATCTTCCAGTTATCGGATATGGTAACAACACAGTCAATTCACTTAGAATATGGGATGCAGAGCCAGTTAATACATTTAACTTAAGCTCATTTGACAAGGGCGATTACCAGAAGGCTATAGAGGAAGAGAACCTTGCAAAGAATATTGTAGAAGTTCTTTATCCTAACGATAACCATTATGCAGGTAAGGAATTAAGACTTAAGCAGCAGTATTTCTTCGTATCAGCATCAGTTCAGAGAGCTGTTGAAAGATATAAGAATATGCACAATGGTGATGTAAAGAAGCTTTATGAGAAGGTTACATTCCAGCTTAATGATACACATCCAACAGTTGCAGTTGCAGAGCTTATGAGAGTCCTTATGGATGAGAATGGTCTTGAATGGGATGAAGCATGGGAGGTTACAACTAAGACAGTTGCATATACTAACCATACTATTATGGCTGAGGCACTTGAGAAGTGGCCTATTGAGCTGTTCTCAAGACTTCTTCCAAGAATCTATCAGATAGTAGAGGAAATCAACAGAAGATTCGTTGAAGATATTAAGGCAAAGTATCCAGGAGACCAGGAAAAGGTCAGAAAGATGGCTGTTATATATGATGGTCAGGTTAAGATGGCTAATCTTGCTATATGTGCCGGATATTCTGTCAATGGTGTTGCAAGACTTCATACAGAAATCTTAGAGAAGCAGGAGCTTAAGGATTTCTATGAGATGATGCCAGAGAAGTTCAACAACAAGACTAATGGTATCACACAGAGAAGATTCCTTCTTCATGCTAATCCACTTCTTGCAGACTGGATTACAGACAAGATTGGTGATGGATGGGTAACAGACCTTAAGCAGCTTGAAAAGATGCTTGTATATGTTAATGATGAAAAGGCAAGACAGGAATTCATGCAGATTAAGCATAAGAATAAAGTAAGACTTGCAAAGTATATCAAGGAGCACAATGGAATAGATGTTAATCCGGATTCTATATTTGATGTACAGGTAAAGAGACTTCACGAATATAAGAGACAGCTTCTTAATATTCTTCATGTTATGTACCTTTACAATGAAATCAAGAAGAATCCTGATATGGATATTGTTCCTAGAACATTTATCTTTGGTGCAAAGGCTGCCGCTGGTTATAAGATTGCAAAGCAGACTATAAAGCTTATTAATAATGTTGCAGATGTGATCAACAATGATGAATCTATTAATGGAAAGATTAAAGTAGTATTTATCGAGAATTACAGAGTATCTAACGCTGAGATTATATTTGCAGCAGCAGATGTATCTGAGCAGATATCTACAGCATCTAAGGAGGCTTCAGGTACAGGTAACATGAAGTTTATGCTTAATGGTGCAATAACACTTGGCACTATGGATGGCGCTAATGTTGAGATAGTCCAGGAGGTTGGAGAGGAGAATGCCGTAATATTCGGTCTTCGTTCTGATGAAGTTATCCGTTATGAGAATGAGGGTGGCTATGATCCTATGGAAATCTTCAACAACGACCAGAATATAAGAGAGGTTCTTATGGAACTTATCAATGGTAAGTATTCTAAGGAAGATCCAGAGATGTTCAGGGATATCTACAACTCACTTCTTAACTCACAGGAGGGAAGAAGAGCAGATACTTACTTCATTCTTAAGGACTTCCGTTCTTATGCAGAAGCACAGGCTAAGATTGATAAGAGATACAGGGATGAGACTGGCTGGGCTAAGACAGTTATGATTAACTCGTTTAAGGCAGGTAAGTTCTCATCAGACAGAACTATTGAAGAGTATGCAACAGAAATCTGGAAGCTTACTAAGACACCAGTTAAGTTAAAGTAAAGGTTGCAAAATATAGAATAATATCTATCCGGTATTCATACATTTTATCTAGGAGGCTAGATAAAGTGTATGAGACTGGATAGATTTTTTTTACCCCGTATTATAATCAGAGGAGTGGGTTTAATCGGGGAAAGAATAGATGAAGCGGCGACAGACAAGCAGTATATAGAATATAAGAAGGCAAGAAGAAGGAACGATACACAAGGGTATGTCATAAGCAGCTGCGAGGCAGGAAATTATGATTACAAGGATTATAATTATTATAAAAGCAGGAGGGGAGAAGATAATTATTCATTAATTAAGGAAGAAAGCAGGAAAGGCCGCAGTATAGTCAGGAAATGTATGGAGATAATGATATTTATCGCCATTTATTTGCTGGTGCCATCGGTTATTACGCTGAAGCTTACAGGTGTTGTTGATATGGCTGTGAGTGAAGAGATAACTGATGGAAGGACGATAACAGTGAATTATAAAAATGCATCACAATCTGTAGAGGTTGAGAAGTTTGTTTCAATGGTTCTTGCCGACAGATTGTATATGGGTGATGAGATTGAACTTCTAAAAGCAGAAAGCATTATGATAAGGACAGATATATACCGTTTAATGGGTGAAAGGATGAACATAGACAGTAGTCAGCTTGGTATGTCGTATATGACATTAGGACAGATGAAGAAAAAGTGGGGAAAGGACTATTTGGATAATTATAACCTTGTAAATGACTGTGTAGCAGCGACAAATGGCATGACAATAAGCTGTAACGGGCAATATATAGAGGCAAGGTATACATACGTAACAGCAGGTTATACGCTTTCTGGAAAGGATATGTTAGGAGATGATTATTCATATCTTATGGCAGTTGAATGTCCTAAGGATAAAGAAGCAAAAGAATATTTTGTCGTTAAGACTGTTAATAACAAGGATTTTGTTAATGCATTTGAAAAAGCATACGATGGTCTGACACTGGATAAAAAGGGGCTTGATAAGCAGGTACAGGTTGTATCGGTAAGCAGTGATGGATATGTATCTAAGATGCAGGTCGGCAATATGGTGATGACAGGAAGCACATTTGCAAAGATTCTGGGACTGAATTCACCTAATTATAAAATAGAATATATGGATAGTGGCGTAAAAATAACAACAACAGGAGTGGGAGATGGTTTCGGGGTTGGTGTATACACGGCACAGAATATGGCAGAGAGTGGTGCAACTTATGAGGATATTTTAAAAAAATTTTATAGTGGGGTGAGTATCGGGACTTAAAGTGGCTGAAAAGAAGATAAAGAAATATATAGCTGTGGAGTGTTTAACGAGAATATATTAGAGAATATATTACAAGAGATTAAGAATCCTTTACGGATATTTTACGTAATAAAACATATAGATTTTAATAATACTCTTTATATTATAAGCAATCTTTGGTTAAGAAACATATTTTATCTCTGCAAAATACGTATCGCAGGGTGGAAATATTATATTAACCTAAGGTTGCATTTTTATGTTGGAGCCAGCATTTCAGATTGGGAAAGCAGCAACAGAGGCTGAATATGAAATGTCTGATGTCAAGCATAATGTCAATAAGACATAATATCAGGAGGAAGATATGAGAAGAATGAAAAAGGTTGCAGCAGCAACACTTACAGCAATGATGGTAGCAAGTCTGGCTATGGGAACAACAGAAACATGGGCAAGAAGCTCAAAGAGAGCAGCATGGAATAATGCAGCAGCAGAATCAACAGATGTTGAAATGGAAGTAAAGGATGCCTGTTATACAGAGGATGGAAAAGAAACAGATGCTCATAATGTTAAATCAAATGTATATGCAAACAGCACAGAATGGGCAGAATGGAAGACTAAGTGGGAGAGCGTAAGAACTAACTTCTGTCAGATAGCATTAACTCCAGGTGAGGATGCAGCTAAGCTTAATGCAGCATGGTATTCAACAACTAAGGATGAAACTCCTAAGATTAAGCTTATGGATGCTTCTGGAAAAGAAATAAAGACATATGAAGGTAAACAGTCAGTTGAAGCTGATGTTGAGACTGTTAAGGATGGAGACAAGACATATACATTATATCCATGTAAGGTTACTGTAACAGGACTTGCAGAGAATACTTCTTACAAGTACCAGTATTATGTAAATGGAGCATGGTCTGAGACATATGACTATAAGACACAGTCAACAGACAGCTTCTCAGTAATGTATGTAGGTGATCCACAGATAGGTGCTTCTACAAACCAGCTTGGTAACCAGAATAAACAATACTATGCAATGAACGATTCATACAACTGGTATCATACACTTAACAATGCTGTTAAAAAGTTTCCAGGCTTAAGCTTTATTATGTCAGCAGGTGACCAGATTAACCAGACTGGTGTATCCAACGATGCTGATAAGCTGGAGCAGCAGATAGAATATGCAGGTTTTCTTAATCCATCTGTACTTAGAAGTCTTCCTGTTGCTACAACAATCGGTAATCATGATTCTAAGTCAGTTAACTATTCTAATCATTTTAATTATCCTAACAAGCAGACAAGCGATGCTAATACAGCATCAAAGACAACTGCAGGTACAGATTATTACTTCACATATGGCAATACATTATTTATAAGTATTGATACTAACAACTATAATGTTGCTACACATGAAAATGTGATAAAGGAAGCAACAGAGAAGAATCCTTCTGCAAAGTGGAGAATACTTATGTTCCATCAGGATATTTATGGCTCTGGTTATGACCATTCAGATTCAGATGGTATTGTTCTTAGGACACAGCTTACTCCTGTTATAGATAAATATGATATAGATGCGGTTCTTCAGGGACATGATCATACATATTCAAGAACATATCAGATATCATCAGATGGTTCTGACAGCCATAAAAAATATACAAAAGAAAATATGCCATCAACAGATGATAAAGAGAACTTCACAGCATATATTAATGATAATAACTGCTATAACCTCAAGTCAGGCAAGGAGGATTCAAGCAAGGTTGTAGATCCAGAAGGTACTGTATATTTTGAGGCTAATTCAGCAACTGGTAGTAAGTATTATCAGCTTATTGGTACACAGCAGGATTATATAGCAGCAAGATGCCAGAGCTGGAGACCTACA
>OLGF01003016.1_pt1 | contig 14628 bp, 14 predicted proteins | sample 1604971 | NCBI WGS metagenome assembly OLGF01 (sample SAMEA3888902, study PRJEB22519) | human gut metagenome | biome: human gut; feature: human-associated habitat; material: faeces | place: Denmark | collected 2011 | reverse complement strand
GCCGCTTCTCACCCTCGCCCTGCAGGTACGCCCGCTTGCTGGCGGTCCGGATGGCCATATCGGCATAATCAGCCAGAGTGTGCCGTGCTCCATTGGCATACATCACACAGTTAAGCCCCCGGGACAGCATATCCTTCGTAGCCATATCAACAGCCTTTTCATAGGTTCCAGCGCCGGTATTGGCATAAACCTGGGCGTTGAAGATAGCTTTCCGGTAATCATCATTGGCCTTCCGCAGCACTGCCGTTTCTGCTACTTCCATATCGTGTACGGTAGATTCCACCAGGGCGTCCAGTTTCTGATCATTCAGTCGGAAAAACTCTGCTGTCATGGCATCGTGCGCCGGCGTCCTGTTCGCACCGCTGGTCTTCCAGCCTTTCCGGATAGCCTGCAGGATCCTAAGTTCCTGCTTCATGCCGCCTTTCAGACGCGCCTGCCGGATCAGCTGCTCGATCTGACTGTTGATGCTCTTAAACTGCTTCTGGTACTTCTTCCAGTTCTTGCGCTTGTACTTTTCCAGAGCCTTCAGCTGCTCCGCCTGCCACATGGACCAGTTATAGCCTTCCGCGGTCTCTTCTGCCCGGTGTCGATCCATGTTCCGGATCATGGAGGCAATCAGTTCATTTTCGATGCGCTGGAAAGCTTCCGCAAGGTCGTACTCATTATGGCTCACTCAGAAACACCTCTTCCACAGCATCCGGCCTCACAGATTCCATCATCTGATGACCATCGTTTGACAGTACTTTGAACCCCTGAGCCTTAAAACCACGAACCAGAGCCTTTAACTGGGTCGTGCTTCTGCAGTGATCATTTCTCAGTTCTGCATATCCCTTTTTCTCAATGGCGTACACGCCGAACGGAACCTGCTCACTGGCCACCTTCAGCAGTCCCTGATACTCTGACTGGCTCATTCTGTACACCCGGTTCATTACTTTGACCTGCACCCGCATCACCTCCCAGATTAACGTCAAAAATACCGGCAGCCATATTGACTCCCGGTTCTTCTACCTCTGCAATGCCCTGTTCTGCCTTCAGACGGGCGATTTCTTCACGTTTCCATTCATCATCCCGGGAATCACCATACAGTTCTTCCACTTGGGCTTCCACGCTCATTAGCGGCACTCCTGGGCGTGCCTTTGCCAGGGTCTCCACCTGACTCTCAAATGACGGGTTTGCGTACTCACCGAATGGGATGTCTACCTTCACCGCTTCGACCGGCTGCCCGATCAGAATGTTGTAGGCATTCACCGCAGCGCTAACTACCTTCGGCAGAGTCTCCTGCAAAGCCTCTACGATGGCGTTTCTGGTGTAAAGCGTGGTTTTCTCCTTTTCCCGCTGCGCTTCCGCATTATCCAGCTTCTTGGTATCGATCCCTAACGTGCTGGGACTGATGATTCCCTGCAGGCACAAATCCAGCGCCGTAACATAAGACGCCAGATAACTGTCATGCGGGATAGACGGCTGATCCGTCTGGACTTTATTTTCAACGCCTTCGCCCATGTTGTTGTCCGCGGCAAAATACCGGCAGTCAAACGGATTTGGCTCCAGCGGCTCTCCTGTCCTTGGATCCTTGGGTACTAATGATTCTGGAATGTAGGTCTTTGCCCTGCCTGCACGAAGCGCGTCCATCCACTGCGACCACGCCTCATCGAAGGCGTCAAAGCTGTCCAGCTTGCCGTCATAGATGGAGCCGCCGCGGTTCTCATACTTTGTGGATTCGTACACATGGATTGGTACGGCGAGGATGGTCTTCTCATCAAACCGCCAGTCCTGCAGGTTTTTAGTCTGATCCAGGACCTTCAGATCCACCAGTTTTTCATCCAGATACAGCTCGTTGATGATGTAACCGTATCCATAACGCTCATTGAGCACATACCGCTTGCCTTTTGCGTTGTACGGTGTCTTAAAGATTACCTCGCGCAACCAGTCACGCTGATAAACCGTCTCAACCCGATCTCCCGGATACCATTCCAGGATTGGATACTCACTCACCATCGTGTCGATCGTCACCTTAAAAGCTCCATCACCGATGTACAGGATTTCTTTCAGCGCCTTTTCCATCTTTTTCCGGAATCCATTTTGCTCCTCGATAGCTTCCCAGATTTTGCCCTGCTTGTCACTGTCAAAATCGAAGTCATTCATGTCTGACAGCACAATTGCCGCCAGAACCTTAACGATCAGCTGCGGGAGTCCTGTATGGATCTTGCGTATTTCAATGCCAGGCGTGCTCTTGCTGGCCCAGAATTTGTATTTATCAGCATAATCCTTCAGAGTTCCGTAAAGCTGTTCCAGTTCATTGCCGTCACCACGATACCAGATCCGGTTGCGGATGGCATTGGTCTCAAAGTCCATCATCTCCCTGATCTGGATGCTGTACGGCGCCGCTGAATCTATCTGCAGCCAGCTTTTTACGCCTCGGCGAATATTGTCACCCATCTTTTCCAGCCACCTCATTTCTGCTTGTCCTCCTCAAAACCTATCATGGACCGGTACGGGATCCATGCGTACTGATTTGCATTTATCGTATGGTCGTTCCGGTCTTTCGGCTCGTCCTTATCTTCCTTCCAGCTGTACTTGTCGAGCTCAGCCAGATGCTCCGGACACTCATCAACCACCAAATAACAGCCCTGCTGGATCCAACCAAGCTGCAACTTGATACGATCCAGGATGGTCAATTTTTTGTACGCGTCCCAGAAGCTGTAAAGGCAGCTATGCAGGCGCTTGTACTTTTTCAGCTCCGGCAGCAGGTTCTGCGCCAGAATGAGCGAGTCCACATACGTTGGGTCGAAGTCCAGCCCCGTCTTGGCGCAGCCCGCGCGGATGAAGCCGATGTCGAACTCGGCGTTGTGCGCCGCGAGCGGGCGGCCGTTCACGAATTTCAAAAACGCCGTGAGCGCCTCTTTGAGCTGCGGCGCGTCCGCGAGCATCGCGTCCGTGATGCCCGTCAGACCGATGATCTCCGGCGTCAGGCGGCGGTTCGGGTTCACGAACGTCTGGAACCGCTCTGTGATCTCGCCGTTTTTCAGCACGACCGCGCCGATCTCGGTGATCGCCTCGCGCGTGACCTTCAGGCCGGTCGTCTCAATATCGAAGCAGACGATTTCGTCCGAAAACGCCTGATCCTGCGGCCCGTGGACGGCGATGCGGTCGTCGAGATTGTTGACGAAATAGCCCTCCACGCCGTAAAGTATTTTTATTTTACCCTTGGCTGTATGCCACGCATCCGGGAAGGCCTGCGCTACGCCGTGATCGGTGATGGCGATGGCCGGATGTCCCCAGGAGATGGCCTGCTTGATGACGCTGGCCGTGTCGGTCAGGGCGTCCATGTTCGACATGCGCGTGTGCAGATGCAGCTCCACGCGCTTTTCCGGATAGGTGTCCTTGCGCCCCTCGTGGGGGATGCGCATGATGCTGTGCGGATTGAGCTGGACGTCCTTGCCGTCGCGCGTCAGCTCCATGAAGCCCTGTACCCGCAGCCACATCCCCGGCGCAATGGCATTTCGCACCGACTCGGACTCCTTGGCCTGCATGTACTTGCGGACGGTCACGGAGTTCTTGTAGTCCGTCATGTCGAACGTCAGGCACCACACGCCCGGCCGCCGCGTCTCGTAGCACTCGGCGGCAAAGACCTTCCCCTCAAGGATGACGCTGCCCATCTTCGGGTTCAGCCCCTCCATGGAGATGGGCTTGCCGCGAATCTCCTTGCCCATAAGCAGGTCGGCCGAGCCGCTGCCGCCCTTATCTGCCTTGGCCGAGCGGATGTTCAGGCGCAGCTGGCGCAGCTGATACTGCTCGGTGAGCAGCTGCTGCAGCGCCGTGCGCGCCGCCTCGGGGATCGTCTCCCCGCACTCTACCTCCACTTCCAGCAAGCGCTCTGCCTGATTCAGCGTGCCGCCCACGATCACCGCGTCATGCAGCAGCAGCCGAAGATTGCGCGGCGGCACAAAGCTCTCGAAAAAATCAAAAAACGCTAATTTCTCGCACATACCCTCACAACTTCTCAATCTCTTCCATCAGTGCGTCCACAAGCCGCTCCTGCGGTACTTTGTAAAGTACTTCGCCTTTACAAAAGACAAGACCCTCGCCCTGTCCTCCCGCGATGCCGACGTCCGCCGCGGACGCCTCGCCGGGGCCGTTGACGACGCAGCCCATCACCGCGACGGTGATCGGCTTGTCGCAGTTCTGCAGCCGCCGCTCGACCTCCTCGGCGATCGGGATCATGTCGTAGCGCGTCCGGCCGCAGGTCGGGCAGGAGATCAGGTTCGGTCCGCTGCGGCGGATGCCCGCCGCGGCCAGAATCTGCTTGGCGGCGACGACCTCCTCCACGGGGTCGGCCGTCAGGCTCACGCGGAGCGTATCGCCCACGCCGAGACACAGCAGCCCGCCGATGCCGATGGCGGATTTCAGCACACCCATCCGGGGCGTGCCCGCCTCGGTCACGCCGAGGTGCAGCGGATAGTCCGTCTGCGCGCGCAGCATCCGGTAGGCCGCCATGTTCGTCCGCACGTCCGAGCACTTGACGGAGATGCAGATGTCGTCGAAGCCGCAGTCGTTCAGCAGGCGCACATGGCCCAGCGCGCTCTCCACGAGTGCCTCGGCCGTCACGCCGCCGTACTTTCGCAGCAGATCCTTCTCCAGCGACCCGCCGTTGACGCCGATGCGGATGGGGATCCCCCGCTCGCGGCACGCGTCGGCCACCGCGCGCACCCGCTCGGGCGCGCCGATGTTGCCGGGGTTGATGCGGATCTTGTCCACCCCCTGCCGCGCGCACTCGAGCGCGAGCTTATAATCAAAATGAATGTCCGCGACCAGCGGGATGTGGATGGCGCGTTTGATCTCGCCGGTTTTCTGCGCCGCCGCCATATCCGGCACGGCCACGCGGACAATCTCGCACCCGGCCTGCTCCAGCCGGAGGATCTGCGCGACGGTCGCCGGCGTGTCCTCGGTGTGCGTGTTGCACATGGACTGGATCGAAACCGGCGCGCCGCCGCCCACGGCCACCTTCCCCACATGGATCTGCTTGCTCATTTCGTCACCTTCATTTGAATAGTTTCCAGACGTCCTGGAACGTGATGACCACCATCAGGAGCATCAGCAGCGCGAAGCCCGCGAGGTGGACGTAATTTTCGAATTTCTCCGGAATCTTCTTCCGAATGGTCAGCATACACACGGCGTTCACGACGAGGAAGAAAATCTTCCCGCCGTCGAGCGCGGGCAGCGGCAGCAGGTTCATCACCGCGAGGTTCACCGCGATCAGCGCCGCGAAATAGGCGATGTTCTCCACCGCCGCCAGTGCGGAATCCGACTGCTCACCCACGTCCGTGATCGTCGAGACGATGCCGACCGGGCCGCTCAGATCCGAGATGCCCGCCTGCCCCGTCACGAGCATTTTCAGGCTCAAGCGCACGAGGCGGACGAAGTCCATCGCATTGTTCCAGCTATATTTCAAGCGGTCTGTAAAGCCCGCCTCCTTTGCACCGAAGAACAGGCCGTAGCCCGTGTAGGTGCCGCCGCTCTGGTCGGCGTATTCGCGCTGCTCCATCGGGAAATCGGTGAGCTTCACCTTCTGCCCATCGCGGCGGACAACGAGGTCAAACATCCCGTCCTTGTTCAGGCTGAACAGAAGGCCCACGTCGCTGTAGACATACACGCGCTCGCCGTCGATCGACAAAAGCTCGTCGCCGACCTGCAGGCCGCTCTCGCTCTGCAGCGGGCAGCCGTCGGCAAAGCCGGTGATCGTCGGCGAATAGAACGCCTTCGCCCCACCGTAGAGCACGAGCAGGATCACAAGCCCCGTCAGGAAGTTCATCAGCGCGCCCGCGGCGAAGATGATGAGCTTTTTCCAGAAGCCCTGGTTGCTCAGCGCGCGCGGGTCGTCGGAGGCCTCCTCCTCGCCCTCCATCGCGCAGAAGCCGCCGATGGGCAGCAGGCGCAATGCGTAGGTCGTCTCCCCCTTCGTCTTTTTCAGGATCGCCGGCCCCATGCCGATGGCAAACTCATTGACGCGCACGCCGCAGGCCTTGGCCGCGCAGAAGTGGCCCAGCTCATGCAGCGCGATCAGCACGCCGAAAATCAGGATGGCTGCTAAGATATAGATCATACGATGCGTTCTCCTACCGATTCAGTACAGCGGCACGCGCCAGTCTGTCTGCTTCCAGTATATCCGCAAGGCCCGGCCCATATTTCACCGCCACGCGGGAAAGCGCATCCTCGATCAGGCGCGGGATGTCGTTAAAGCCGATCTCGCGGCGCAGGAACAGACCCACGGCTTCCTCGTTCGCGCCGTTCATGATGGCGCAGGCCGTGCCGCCCGTCTTCGCGCACTCGCGCGCGATGCGCAGGCACGGGAACGCGTCGAGATCCGGGGCGTGGAACGTCAGGTCGCCGCACCTGAGCAGGTCGAGCGGCTCGTCGGGGCTCTCCGCCCGGTTCGGCCATGTGAAGGCGTACCGGATGGGGAGCTTCATGTCGGGCGTCCCGAGCTGTGCGATCATCGCGCCGTCGCGGTACTCCACGAGCGAGTGGATGATGCTCTGGCGGTGGACGACGACGTCCACCTGCTCGACCGGAAGCCGGTAGAGCCGCATGGCCTCGATCACCTCGAGTCCTTTGTTCATCAATGTAGCAGAATCGATGGTGATTTTTGCACCCATCGACCAGTTCGGGTGCTTCAGCGCGTCCTCGGGGCGCACCTGCTCAAGCTCCTCGTGCGTCCGGCCGAAAAACGGCCCACCCGAGCACGTCAGGATCAGGCGGCGCACCTCTTTTTCGTCGCGGCAGCCCTGCAGGCTCTGGAAAATGGCACTGTGCTCCGAGTCCACGGGCACGATCTCCGCGCCGCAGCGCGCGGCCTCCGCCATCACCAGCTCGCCCGCGCAGACGAGCGTCTCCTTGTTCGCCAGCGCGATGCGCTTTTTCTGCGCGATGGCCGCGAGTGTCGGCTCCAGGCCGACGCTGCCCATCACGGCGGTCACGACCGTGTCTGCCTGCGGCAGCTGTGCCGCCTCAAGCAGGCCCTCCGGCCCCTCCGCGACGCGCACCTCCGGCAGATCCCGCAGCCGCTCGCGCAGCACGCGCGCCGCATCGCAGTCATACAGCACCGCCAGCTCCGGGCGGAACTCGCGCACCTGCTGCTCGAGCAGGTCGACCTGCCGGTTCGCGGTCAGCGCCGCGACGCCGAGCCCCAGCTCGCGTGCGACCTGCAGCGTCTGGCGGCCGATGGAGCCGGTCGCGCCCAGAAGCGAAATTACTTTTGTCATGTCTTTCTCCTTTACAGCTGCACCGTGCAAACGATCATCCAGATCATCGGCGCGGCGAACAGCACGCTGTCAAACCGGTCGAGCACGCCGCCGTGACCCGGCAGCAGGCGGCCGTAGTCCTTGATGCCGACCTGCCGCTTGATGACGGAAAAGCTCAGATCGCCCAGCTCGCCCATCAGCGCGCCGGCAAGGCCGATGACCACGCACCAGCCGATGTGCAGCGGCACAAGCGTGCAGAAATAGAACACGATCCGGAAGATCACCATGCCCACGACACCGCCCGCGATGCCGCCGAGCGCGCCCTCCACCGTCTTGTGGGGACTGACGAGCGGGGCCATCTTGTGCCTGCCGCAGGCCATGCCCGTGAAGAGCGCAGCCGAGTCGCTGCAGAACGCCGCCACGAGCGGCATGAGCACCATCCCCTCCCCGTGCGGGAGCATGCGCAGCTGCAGCATGCAGGAAAACGCCCACGGGATCACGAGCCCCGCGACCGCCATCACGCACACATCCTGCAGCACCAGCGCGCCGGGCCTGCCGTAGGTCAGGACGCTCGCAAGCAGCAGCGCCAGCACCGCCGCGGCGATGAGCCAGCGCAGCACCGTCCCCGCCGGGGAGTCGGCATAGTGCTCGCCGGAAAAATAGACCGCGGCGATGACGAGCGCACCCGTCACGGCGGGCAGCGCCGTCCAGCGCTTGGCCTTCTCCGCGCCGCACACCGCCGTCAGCAGCTCATGCGCGGCGATGACGGACAGCGCCGCCAGCAGCAGCGCCGTCGCCCAGTCGGGCGCCCAGCACAGCACCGCCAGCAGCAGCGGAATCCCCACCACGGCCACCAAAATTCTCTGTTTCATTGTCTCACAACCTCAATGCCAAGTGTCTCAAGCCTTGACGCCGCCGAAGCGCCGGTCGCGCTTCTGATAGTCGATGATGGCGGCATCGAGCGCCCGCTCGTCGAAGTCGGGCCAGAGCGTGTCGCAGAAATAGAACTCCGCATAGGCGCACTGCCACAACAGGAAGTTGCTCAGGCGCAGCTCGCCGCTCGGGCGGATGATCAGATCCGGGTCGGGAATCCCGTCGGAATAGAGGTAATGGCCGAAGCCCTCCTCCGTCAGCGCCTCGGGCGAGGCCTTCCCGTCCGCGCAGTCGCATGCAAAAGCGCGCGCCGCGCGCAGAATCTCGTCGCGCCCGCCGTAGTTCAGGCAGACGTCGGCCTGAAAGCCCTCGATATGCGAGGAAATCTCGTTCGTTTTCTCTATAAGCGCCTGCAGCTCCGGCGAGATGGTGCTCAGATCGCCCAGAAAGCGCAGGCGGATCTGGTCGCGCTCCATGCTGTCGATTGCCTCGAGCATGTACTGCTTCAGCAGGCCCATGATCGTGGAAACCTCGTCGGCGGGGCGCTTCCAGTTCTCGGTGGAAAAGGCGTAGACCGTGAGGTACTGCACGCCGAGATCCTTGCAGTACGTCGCGATTTTGCGGAACGTCTCCGCACCGACCTTATGTCCGGCAGTGCGAGGCAGCCCGCGCTGCTTCGCCCAACGACCGTTGCCGTCCATAATAATAGCGATGTGGCGGGGAAGGCGGCCCATGTCCACCTGCCCCGCCTCGCTATGAGACTTTTTCTTGCCGAACAGCCCCATCAGACCGACATCAGTTCCTTTTTCTTGTTTTCGAGGAGCTTGTCGATCTCCTTGCAGCTGTCGTCGGTCAGCTTCTGCAGATCCTTCTCGGCGATCTTCAGCTCATCCTCGGTGATCTCGGAGGCCTTCTGCGCCTTCTTGAAATACTCCATGGCGTCGCGGCGGACGTTGCGCACGGCAATCTTGCCCGTCTCGGCGTACTTGTGAATCAGCTTGACGAGTTCCTTGCGGCGCTCCTCCGTCAGCTGCGGGAAGGCCAGACGGATGACCTTGCCGTCGTTCTGGGGATTGATGCCGAGGTCGGACTCCTGAATCGCCTTCTCGATGGCCTTGACGGCGGACGCGTCCCACGGGGAGATGGCGAGCGTCCGGGGATCGGGCGAGGAGATGGACGCGATCTGCTGGATGGGGGTGGGCGTGCCGTAATAGTCGACGCTGATGCGGTTGAGCACGGACGCGTTGGCGCGGCCGGCGCGCACGGTGGCGAAGTCATTCTCGACCGCCTCGACGCTCTTTTTCATTTTGTCTTCGTAAACCTTGTATTCGTCTTTCAGCATGGGGTTATGCCTCCTTCACAATTGTTCCGATTTTTTCACCGCGCAGCGCGCGGACGATGTTGTACGGGTCCTTGAGCGCGAACACCAGCACCGGGATGTGGTTATCCATGGAAAGGCTGGTGGCTGTGCTGTCCATGACGGCCAGATGGCGGCCGAGCACCTCGTCATAGGTGATGGCGTCAAACTTCACGGCGTTTTCGTTCTTGGCCGGGTCGCTGTCGTAGACGCCGTCGATGTTCTTGGCGAGCAGGATGACCTCCGCGCCGATCTCCGCCGCGCGCAGCACCGCCGCCGTGTCGGTGGAGAAGAACGGGCAGCCGATGCCGCAGCCGAAGATCACCACGCGGCCCTTCTCGAGATGGCGGATGGCCTTTGCGCGGATGTAGGGCTCGGCAACCGCCCGGATCTCCAGCGCCGTCTGCACGCGCACGTCCACGCCCTTCTGCTCGAGCACGTCCGCCAGCGCCATGCAGTTCATCGCCGTGGCGAGCATACCCATGTGGTCCGCGCGGGTGCGCTCGATGTAGCCCTCGCCGTTTTTCACGCCGCGCCAGAAGTTGCCGCCGCCGATGACAATGCCTACCTGCACGCCCATGGCCACGCACTCCCGGATGACGTCGGCCACCTGACCCATCACCTGGAAATCCAGTCCAAAATGCTTGTCGCCCGCCAGTGCCTCTCCGCTGATTTTGAGAAGCACCCGCTTATATTTTGGTTCGTCCATCATCTTACCTCCTAAGTTCATGCTGACGCCGCGCCAGCAGCCCCGCCAGCAGCAGCCCAAGCAGCACGAGAGACGCAAACTCCAACGGGAGAAACTCCATATACATCCGCAGATGCTCCGCCCGGTGTACCGCCGCGTGGCAGCAGAGCGCCGCGGCGACAAACCCGCCGAGCGGCAGGATGAGCTTCCAGCGCCCGCGGATCGGCAGAACAGAGTCCCGCTGCACCAAAAGGTGCACGACCCCCGCCGCCACGACGCACAGCAGAATCCCGCCGAGCACATAGCAGCAGTCCGTCAGAATCTCGCTGTGACTCCCCGGATGCTGCACAACCCAGTTGAACTCCTCGTACGTCAGCTTGCGCAGGTTCGGCGCAAAGACGAATTCGTCCCGCATTGCAAAATAGATGAAGCCAAACAGAAGCTGGCTCAGCACGCCGGCCGCGCCATAGGCGCAGACGACTCTCTTCGCCGCTTTGTCCATCCGGTGTTCCTCCTTTTCGCCTGTCCGTCCGCCCTCTTTTCGTGCTTTGTGTTGGGCATGCCGCGCGGCAGTCTCCGCCGGGTGCGGCTTGCATGGTCGGATCTATTTTACCTTATTTTCCGTCTCTTGCATAGGGGGCAAACGGATTTTTTCCGGATTTTTCTCCGGCGGCCCCCGCGCGGGCGCGCTTGTATTTTTTCCGCGCGGGCTGTATAATGGGAAAAAACGGGCCGCGGCGGCGTTTTCCGCGCCGCGCCACTTTACGACAGAAAGGCACGAACACCGATGAATCTGCGCCATGTATACGGAAAAACCTATGTGGCTGAGGCGACGACCGCCCTCATCCCCATCTATAAGCTCAACGACCGCGACGTTGTCCTCTTCGACACGGGCTATGCCAAGCTTGACCGCAGCGGCCTGACGAATCTGCTCGAGGAAAACGGCCTGCACCCGCGCGGCGTGATCTGCTCGCACGCGCACTTCGACCACACCGGCAACGTCCGCTATCTCCAGCAGCGCTACGGTACGCTCGCCGCCGCGCAGATCATCGAGGCGGGCATCTCCGTTAATCCCGACGCCTACCGCGCCAACTATGTCGCCCTGACCTACGGCAAGAGCCGCGAGATTTTCCTTGAGGAGTGCTTCATCGCCGATGCGATCATCCCCGCCGACGCCGACCACCTCGACTTCTGCGGCGAGTGCTTCGGGATTCTCCAGCTCCCCGGCCACTCCGCAGGGCACATCGGCATCGTCACGCCCGACGGCGTCGCCTACCTCGGCGACTGCCTGATCGACCAGGGGCAGATCGACGCGGCCAAGCTGCCCACGAGCATGTTCATCGAGCGCGACCTCGAGAGCAAGCGCTCCCTGCGCACGCTGCGCGCCCCGGCCTATATCCTCGCGCACAAGGCGGTCGTCACCGACCTGAGCGCGCTGATCGACAGCAACATCGCCTTTCTTCTGCGAAAGAGCGCGGAGATGCTCGACTGCCTGACCGACGGCATGACGTTCGCCGACTGGATCTACACCTTCTGCAGGCGCGAGCAGGTGCGCACGAAGAACGAGCTGAAGTTCAGCGTCGTCGAGCGCAACTTCGATAACTTCGTCGACTGGCTCGTCGACACCGGCCGCGTGGAGGTGCGGCGGGAGTTCTGCGCGAAGCACTACTACCGCGTCGGATGAAATGACGGTGTCATTTCATCCGATGGGGATTTCGCTGCGCTCTGCGCCTCGGCTGGCTATGCCAGTCTGCGACGCTCGCTCCGCGCAGGGAATTTTTCGACGTACACGCCGCCGCGAAAAACGGATCAAACTTTATTCGTGGCTTGCGAGCCGCGAACTCGGTGAGACCTGAAAGGATCGCCCGGCTGTGCCGGGCGATCCTTTTGTTTTAGCTGTTTCTTCTGAGATACTTATAATCCTGCCGCAGAATGTTGCGGATGAACGGGGTCAGGAGGACGGCGTCCGAGGCGATCCACGCCATGGGATCCGCGGCGCAGAGGGCATAGAACGCCAACGGCGGGGCTGCGGCGCTCACCGCGCCGCCCGCGATGGCCGGCGGCAGCAGCAGGCACACCGCGATGCGCGCCACCAACTCCGCCGCGCCCGCGCCGAGCACATAGCCCGACTGGCCGATGCCCTGCACGCAGTTGCGTACGACGAAAATGCCGCCGAGGAACAGGTACATTGAGAAGTCGACATAGAGCAGCGTATTGCCGTAGCGGATCGTCTCAGCCGTGATCTTGTCGGCGCTCAGGAACAGCCGCAGGTACACCCCGCCGATGCTCGAGAGCAGCCCCGCCATCACGACAATGGCCGCAATGACGACCATGATGATGAGCGCCTGCAGCGTACCCTTCCTGACGCGGTCCGTGCGGCCTGCGCCGAGATTCTGCGCCGTGAAGCTCGTCATCGCCGCACCGAGGGCGTTGAGCGGGGTCATCATGAGAGTGTTGACCTTGTTCGCCGCACCGAAACCGTTCTGCGCCGCGCTCGAGACCATCGCCCCGTCCAGCATGTCGAACTTCACCACGCAGCCCTGCATCACGATGATACCAACGGAGAGCACAGAAAACTGCAGGCCAAGCGGGATGCCCTGCACAATGTGGCGGCGCAGATCCCAACGCGTGATACGCCAGTCCTCGCGGTGCAGGCGCAGCTCCGGGTACTTCGCAAACGCGTAGGCAAAGCACGCCAGCGTGCTCACAAGCTGCGCCGTGACCGTCGCGACCGCCGCGCCCGCGACGCCCCAGCGGAATGTGATGATGAACAGCAGGTCGAGCCCGATGTTCAGCACCGTCGAAAACAGCAGGAACAGCAGCGGCGTGACCGAGTCGCCCAGACTGCGCAGGAACGAGCAGATAAAGTTATAGAACAGCTGCGCGCCTGTGCCGCCGAAGATGATCGCGCAGTAGGTAAAGGCCGCTCGGTAGATCTCGGGGCTGTCGGGCGTGACGTTGATCCACGCGAGCAGCGGGTTGAGCAGCACCAGCGCCAGCGCCGTCAAAAGCACCGTCAGCGCCGCCGAGAGGACGATTTGCGTCGTCAGCGAGCGGCGCACGCCCGCCTGATCCCGCGCGCCGACACGCGAGGACGTCACCACGCAGAAGCCCGCGCTCACGCCGAAGGCGAACTGCAGGAAGATCGCTACGATCGAGGTCGTGTCGTTCACACCCGCGACCTCCCCCGCCGAGAGCGTCTGGCCGACGATGGCCGCGTCGCTGATGGTATAGATCTGCTGCAGCAGATACGACAGGATCACCGGCGTCGCGAACGACAGGATCGTCCGCCAGCAGGAGCCCTGCGTCAGATCGCGCGGCTGAAAGAGCGCGCGGAGCGTTTCCCCAAAATGGTTCATTTTCATCGTAAAATCCCCGTAAATTTCAATCTTTTCACAATTCTTTGTTGCGGGAGAGATTATAGTCTCCGCGACTTCCCTTGTCAAGTGGGAACTTTCACAGCTTTTCCGCCGCCTGAAGGCTGTAAATCCGAAAAAATGCAGGTGCGGCAGAGCCGCACCGGTACATGGCCTGACATAAAGTCTCACAGAGTTCGCGCCGCCGCAGCGGCGCGAAAAAGATGAAATCCGTTTTTTGCGGCGTGTACGCCGCAAAAACACTTTGCGCGCAGAAGGAGGTACTTCGTAAGGAAGTAGCCTCCTTCGGCTTTTGTAATCAGCCGGAATGATTGGATTGTAGGCAAAAAATAATCATATTGGAGGACTGCAAAATGGAGAAGTGCATCTACAACGAAAAGAACGGACTTTGACGCTGGCGTCCACCTTCATTTTTTTCATAGGAAGCCGGAATCTCTATCTGCTCGGTAAGTACAACCATTTTTCTATTTCTCCTGTCAAAGCTGTCACCCCAAAATGATTTTTCTAAGTCTTTCTAAATCGTCCTCATCCGGATGGGAAATCGCACGGTCAAAGTTTTTAATCAACGCATCAATATTTGCCGAATGCTCCGGCTGTGCCTTCATTTTCATATAGCGATCCCGTACAGACTGCGGCATTTTCCCCTGACACATATATTCTCCGACCACAGTATTGCTTGGGTCAACAGACTGCTTGACGTGATCAAGGATCTTCTGGAAATATGCCGCACTGCCGCCGAAGCCCGCCGTCCCGAACAGAAAAATCTTTTTGTTTCTCAGCTTTGACAGCAGTTCCAAGGTAGCATTATCCGCGTTGCCTTTATCCGTCCAAAAGCCGACATAGAGCATTTCGGAGTGCAATTCCGCCGTTTCCGGCGCACCGAAATAATCACAGTCTTCTGACGGAAGCACTGCGCTGATTGTGTCGGCGAGTTTTTTCGTGTTGCCGGTCAAGCTGCTGAATATAATCGAATATCTTCCCTTATCCATAGCAAAAGCCTCCTGCCTTATCAAAGCGGCATCGGTGTCCGGGCAATCAGTATGACCGCCAGAATCGCGCCCACAAATGCCGCTGCCCCTACGACCGCCAACACCT
>OLGF01003013.1_pt1 | contig 14637 bp, 10 predicted proteins | sample 1604971 | NCBI WGS metagenome assembly OLGF01 (sample SAMEA3888902, study PRJEB22519) | human gut metagenome | biome: human gut; feature: human-associated habitat; material: faeces | place: Denmark | collected 2011 | reverse complement strand
TCTGTTTCGCCTAATGAAGTTAGGTCTACCCATTTCCATGTAGTTACAAATTGGGTTCCTTCACCTAAAGTGCACTCTACACTTTGAGTTTTATCCATATTATAGATGATGATTTTGAAAGAATCTGTATTTCCAAATTTATCTTTTCCTTCGAATATAGAACTACCTTCCTTCATACTATTGTAAGCATAGACACAGTTTGTTAAATATAGTCCTTTTACTCTATAGGATTCCAATTTGTTTGAATTGTCGTGGTCTCTGAAACGGATTGCAGCTTCTTTATCAGAATTCTTTCCAATTTTATATCCGGCAGCTCCCACGATAACGTATGTATTATTGATTACTCCTTTTTTAGTGATAGCGCGATAATCATAAGTTGCGAAGTCTGGGCAATCTTTTTCTGTACAATTTGTAAATGCAAAACTATCTGAATAGAAACCGTATGTTGAAGATACACAGTCAAATTCAAAGATACCACTAGCGTCAGTTAATAGATTATATTTGTAGTTAGTTGTCCCCCAGTCGCTACTAACAGACCATGAATCATCCGGATTTTCTTGATCGCCCATATCAAGTGTATGAGTTTCGTAATTGGGCAGGCTAAGCACGTATGTTTTTGTATCGTCATCATCGCTACAGCCACAAAATACAAATACTGATAACAGTAATAATAAAGATAATTTCTTCATGTTCTTTTCTGATTTTAGTTATTAATTAATTATTGATTATTTCTTGAAATGTAAGTTCTCAATGGTGGTAACTTCGGTTGATATTTCACCCATTTGTCCTGCATCCTGATTGACTGCGGTCATAATCTTCACGAAGTCGATTTGATCCAAGTCTACCGGACTGCCATTACTATCCACAGCCCAATCTATCTTGAAATTACTTCCTTCCTTGCTGTTAGGATGGTTGTCTGCATATCCCCACGGATAGCAATATCCTACCCATAATCCGTTCTCTAAAACGGCATTATCTTTTAGACGTGTTCCCTGGAATGTGATTTCATCACTTTCTATCCAAAGTGGATAATATGATTCCTGGTTATGGAAGCTGTTGCGGAAGATATATCCTTCGTTGCCTTGATTGTCTTTCCAAAAAACTTTTAGGTTGGCTGGATTCGGACGGTGATAGGTTATCTCGTATCCGCGTGTTTCAGTGTCTTTCCCGTATTCGCTTCCTTTCAATTCATACCACTCGTCGTCAGGCTTTCCATTGCCATTTACATCTTTAGATACAAATACGATTCCCGGTTCTGCACTTCCGCCCAATGCTCCTGTTCCGGTTTTGGAGTTATAGTAAGCATTGCCTTTTATCTTGAAGTCATATTCTCCTGTTACATTCGGAATGGATTGTGGGAATCCTAAAACAATGTAACCGCCGAATCCTCCCAATGTAAGGAGTGATTTCTGCTGGATTCTGCGGGTTGCTTCTTCTAGTATATCATCATAAGTAAAGCCTTTCTTATATGCTGAAGTGGTAGTGTTGATAAACTGTCCGGGAGCAGGGCGATATTCCCATACTTTATTGGCGAAGGCCAGAGGATTTTCCTTATCATCATCGTTGTCATCAATATCGCTTTGTGAGGCTTTGTCACTGAATGCAATTGTATTCGGGTTAAGTCCGATGTTGTTCAGACGGAACATGAGTTGTCCTTGTTGGTTGAAACAAAGTAAGTCTCCATAGGTGGTGTAATCACGGGCTTCGGTGATATATACATTGTTGCTGTAAGGATTGATGTTGATGCCGTATGGCGTTTTTATCACTGTTCCGTCAGTTATGAAATTCTCACGGATTGTCTCTTCTGTTTTCAGATTGAACATCTTGATAGAAGAGGTCTGCGTGTTATAATTGTAATTGTATAGATAGGCAATCTCTCCATCGATGGCAAAGTTTTGTACTTTCTCGTTAGATTGAGTGACTTTGTTTGTCCGGCAGTCTATCTTGACGAAGTTATAATCGCCGGCTTCTACATCTTCGCCACGGGTGGCTACATAAACGGTTTCGTCCGGCCCTGCTACTATTTTACCGGGATTCGGGCCTACTGTTAGTTTGCTACTTTCTTTAAATGTGGCAATATCGACAACAGATACCGTGTTGTCTACCCCCACCAGTCCTGATGAATAGTCCAACCCGCCGGAATTGGAAATATACAACTTTTCGTTTTGTACACAAATACCGTCGGGGTTGCGTCCCACTGATGTGATAGCTTCTATGGATAGGGAGGTTGTGTCTATACGTGCAACGGTTCCATCGTATGAACATACGTATGCCTTTTCTTTGTGAAAAGCGATGTAGCGTGGTTGACGGGAACTTCCGTTTTCTGCCAACATCTGAATCTGTTTCAATGAGCTTCCCGTACGAAAGTCTATCACTTCTACCGTACTGGAGATATTGACTATCACATATATCTTGCTTCCGTAGATGGCCATGTCATTGGCTGTGTCTCCTAATCCCCGGCGGTTGACTGCTTTGAAATAGTCACGAACCATTTGCTGGTTGCCGAAAGAAAAACGTGCCAGCGAGCTATTGTTCTGATTGAACAGTCCTTCGCATAATACATATAATTCGGCGGTACCCGTTTCTGTCGGATCGCCTATAATGCCTGATGTGAATGGTTTGTCCTCCATATCATCACATGCCACGAATAAGATTATGGATGACAGCCAGCACGAGAATATATATATTAGTTTCCTTTTCACGTCAATATCTTACTTTATAATAGTTAATATCTTATTCTTATTGTCGCCCTTACGGATCGTCCGGGCATTGGGAAATATTTCACAATCTCGTAATTCTTATCCATCAGGTTCAATACTTCCACGCTGAAAGAGGTAGTGATTTTTCTGATCTGAAAGTCACGGTTTGCAGAAATGCTGTGGTCGCTATAACTATCCAATCGGTTTTCGGCAATGTTTTGTCCTAATGCATAGCGTTTTCCGGAAAAAAGGAATGAATAAGACAGATTGATCCACGGTGTTTCGACGCCTGCCTGTCCCGAAGCGGAGACGCGGGGAGTGTAGGCTATTTGATGTTTGTATGTCGATTCATACGTGTTCGGATCGGGCGGGGTGACATCTAAAGCTCGTTGGTATGTGTAGTTACCCGAGAGGTTGATGCGTATTTTATCCCAAGGTTGGAGGGACAGGCTTCCTGTGGCATCAATGCCTTTGATGTCAACTTCACCCAGATTCTTCATGCTCCATACGGCAAGGTTTTTGGTAGGGTAGGCGATAATTTTATCTGTCACTTTGTTATAATAGGCGTCAACGGTTACTGACAGATAGGGTAGGAACGGGCATACATTTTTATTGTATGTCAGTCCGATGTTGTATTGTTTGGCCTTTTCCGGCTTTAGTTGGGTGTTGCCTACTTCTTCGTAATATAAGTCGTTGAAACTTGCCAGACGGAAAATGTCTTTATAGAAGAAGCGGATGCGGAATTCTTCATGCTGGAAAGGTTTGAAAGCGGCACTTACATAAGGGGTTAGCTTACGGTGATTGCCGGCACTACCGCCTTTTTTCACATCTTCATTGATAACGGTTGCCAATGCGGATGCGGAGATTGTTAACCAGTTATTTACGTATTTTCCGGCGAATGCTGTCAGCCATGCGTAACGTGTGGGGTGTACAAAGTTGGCTAGATCGGCGTTCATGGTGTTGATGCTTCCATCTGTGGAAAGTGAGAAAGAGAGGTTGCTCAACAGTCTGTATAGTACAGAAGCGGAAAGGTAATATTCCTGCTGGTAATAGCTGTTTTCTGTTTTCTTTAAAGAGTTCTTGGTATCGGGGTCCAGATAACGTTGATAGCTCCAATTCCACTTGGCAGAGGTTTGGAACACCCATTGCCGGCTGAATTCTTTCTTGTATTGACTTTGTATGAATGTGTTTTTATCCCACAAGTGTTGTGTGGAATGGTCGTTATAGAAGGTTGTAGCTTTGGGTAGTCCCCGGGAGGACTGAAAGTAGTAGGCTTTCAACCGCCATTGTTCTTTATCGGAGAAGTTGCCGTAAAGTCCGGCTTCGGCACGGAATGTCTGTACGTCTGTATTCTTTCGTTTTTCACGTGAGGACAGGTCTTCTGCCGCATTTCCATAATGTAGTGTGTACGGATAATGTCCGTCGGAGGACATCCATTCGCCATTGGCTGACATGCTCCATGTCTTATTGAATTGTTGTTCCAGTAGCAGGGAGGGATTGATTAATCCCCAGGAGCCGGTTTTGAAAGCTCCGGCTATATTGGTCTTTTTGCCTTTGGTGAATAGCGGCGTGAGTGTCTGTATATTCAATATGCCTGCTGACGCGAAGAAGCGGGCAGGTTGGGAAGATGTTATCGCTTTGTCCGTTGTTTAGAGAAAGGCGGTCTACGTTGTCGAGCGAGAAACGCCCGATATCTATTTGTCCGGTTTGGCAGTCGGTCAGGGTGATTCCGTCATAACCGACAGCAGTATGTTGGGCTCCCAGGCTTCGTATGGATACTGTTTTCAGTCCGCCGATACCTCCGTAATCTTTTACGGTCACTCCGGCAAAGTGTTTCACCGCGTCGGAGACTTGCAGGGCGTGCAGGTTTTTCAGGGCGTCTTTGGAGAAGACTTGCAGGGGAGCGGTTGAGCGTACTTCGCGGGTCTGGTAGATATCTGATACTGTTATTTCGGGAATAGAATATGTATGTGTCGTATCTACCTTTTGCTGTTGTGCAAAAAGTGGTATGGATAAGAATTGGCAGCTGAATGCTACAAAGATCACTTTATTAAATGTTCTTTTCTTCATTTATTCCTTTTTCAGTCTGTTGTTGTTTAAAAGTGTCCGGGCGAAATCCCTTCGACCGGACACGCATAAATAAACTTGGCAGAGTTTATCTGTTTTAACACACTTTCTCTGAATCAGAGTGATGAATGAAATGATAGACGACTTGTCCGGTTCATTAGACTCAACGCTTTTTCCTCGAAAGCAGTGAAACTTATTTGCATGGTAGGTCTTCTGACTTATTCCTGTTACAAACGCCTTCCCGGATTGGTCTCCAGTGGCAATGAGTGAATTGCTTGTAACTTGTATGGAACTTACAGCAGCGGGACTGTTCAGGACTTGCACCTGATTCCCTTTTAATTGCTTCCCCCGCATGGGAGTCGCAAACCAATGCGCGACAAAGATAGGGAGTTTATTTGTTTTTTCCAAAGGGATGTTCTTTTTCTTTCGTCTTGATACGAAAGAGAAAGAACCAAAAAGAAAGGATCAAGGCTGCGTTTTTTCAGCTACTCCGGTGCTTCCTTCGGCTAAAGGGCAGAAACTCGCTACGCTCAAACAGTCTGCCCTTTTTGACGCCGAAGAAAACACCTGCGCTTGACGCTGAAAAAACGAGGCCGGGAGACCATGCGGCGTGGGCGGTGTGGCATGGGCACGTGTGTGGGCGGCGTGGGGGCTTATTGTTCGCCTTTCATTAGCAGGTATTCTTCGATGGTTTGCGCGGGAGCATCTTTCAGAAGTACTGTCTTATCCTTGTTTAGAAGGTAGAGGGTAGGGATGGCTTTCAGGTCATACAGTTGTTGTTCCTTGATAGCGAAGGTCTTATCATATCCGTTAACCCATTCTTTTGGGAATTCATTTAGGTGTTTTCGCCATTCGTCCAACTCTTCGTCGGGATAAATGGAGAGGACTGTTAGTCTCTTTTGTTCCAGAAGTTGATTGATGATAGGGGCATTTTTTAATGCTTCGATTGTCTCCGTGCAGGCATGGCATCCCGGGTTATTGATAAATAATAAGGTATAGTCCGATTTTTGTTGATAAAGAGAACCCTGTGCGCCGGAAGCTAATGTATAGTTAAAATTCAGTGCTTTGGTTCCGATACGGTTTTTCTGAGCCAGTTCGCGACGGGCTTTGGGACGTACCTTTTCTATTTCTTCCAGTACGGGAGAAGCCAACATGGCATCCAGTACAGGGATATAAAACTCTTCGTTACGCATCGGGGAGTTAGGGTCGTACAGATATTTGTCTGCCAAATCAGTGATGTAAGTGAATACTTTCTTATTCACATTTGTCCGTTCAATTGTTTTCTGTATAGCTTGCTGTGCAGTTTCCAAAGGGACATGATTCAGTATATCACAATAGTCCGCCCAAGCTTGTTCGGTCACTTCGGGATGATGGATATAATTGGTATCGGCAAAGTTTACGTTATCCCAATAGTGCTTTACTAGGAAATCTGCCCGTAGCTCGGGTGCTGTCAGCATTGGCGGGATGGCAGGTAGCGTAAAGGAGGTGATGGTATCTTTGGGAGCTTCTTTGGAGTTTTGGCTGGATGCATTCCCGCTTTTGCAAGCGCAAAGCAGTAGAATACAGAAGACTGGGATAAGATTTATATTTGTTCTCATAACTTGCTGAATTGTTTTCAATTTACTATTGGTGAGCAAAGATAAAAAAACTATGTGTGAAAATGCACTGTTTTAATGAAAATGCTATATTTGTGTCGGCAAACAAACATACAATGCATATCTATGATTAAATCCACCTACATATTCTTCGTTTTTTTTATGCTGACGGCTGTGTGGAGTTGCAACCGACCTTCTGACATGCAGCGGGAACATCCTGCCGTTTCTCCCACATTCTATGCCGACAGTCTTCGTACATTGGGGCGTGGTATCCGCTTGATTAAGGAGGAGAAGGAAAGTCTGGCTTTCCCGCCGCTTGATTCCGTGTTCCGGCTTCCGGTGGACGATGTGCTCACTACCGAAGAATTGCGCCGTTTATCTTCCGAATCTCTCCGCCGGTTAATGATATACTTCAATCTGATGATGAACTTTGAGTCCGGCTATCAGTATTTTGATTCGTTGGAGCGGGCGAAACACCCCGTTGTCTCCCGATATTGCCGCAGGGAACTGTGGGTGGCAAAGGCGCAGATGCTTATGGCGCTCGACCGCCATGCGGAGGCGGTGGACTATCTCAACCGGGCGATGGCACTGAAAGATGAGAACAACGACCCGTTGAGCGAGATATTTTGTACAGCTACGGCAGGCATCACTTATATGGGTGTCGACACTATCAGCACTCGTGCCGAGTCCGCTTTCCGTAGAGCCTGCCGAGTGGCAGAACGCTCGGGCCTAAGCAACTATTGGCTTTATCCACAAGCTATCGGGCGGCTTGCCGATATATACCTTCAGCAGGGGAAGTATGAAGAAAGTATCTCCCTCTGTCGTGAAGCTATCCGTCTATGTGAGAAGTCGGGCAGCTATCACGGCAAGCTAGTGGTGGCGGAGATTCTGACGGAAGCCTACCGCCTGCTCGGGCTCTATGATGAAGCGTTTCGCTATTGTGCCGTAGGAACGGGCGAGCCGGCACGTGCCGAAGTTGACAATAACTTGATAGGTCGTTTCTTCATTGCGAAGGCGGAGATACACAACAATCTGAATCGCCCCGACTCCGCACTCCTGGTTCTTGCGCAGGCCGACAGTTGCTTTGACCGGACGAAGAACGACTACTATCATTTGATGGTGCAGATAGACCGGATGTATTACCTTGCCGCCTTTCCCGACTCTGTGAATGTGGCTTTGAGAGGCTTTGCCGCACTTGAAGGTAAAGTTCCCCGTCATCGCCTGCCATATTATGACTATTATTACGGTGCCACTCTTGCCCGCGTCGGTAAATGGTTGGAGGCAATCCCCCTGCTTCGGAAATCTATTGGCGAGTTGAAAGATATATCCGAGCTTCACCCTGCTTCGGAAGCGGCGGAATTGTTAATGGAAGGCTATCGCCACACGGGGCGGGCAGCGGATATACTCACCGTCTTTCCCGAATACCGGGTGATGAGAGATTCGGTGACCCGCAAAGACAAGATACGCCAGTTGGCATCGGCAAATATCCGTTTCGAAACACAGAAGAAAGAACAGGAGAATCTTCTGCTGACTGCCGAAGTCCGTCTTCAGGATACCCTGTTGCATGTGTATTTCATAGCCGGAGTGTGTACATTGCTACTCGTCTTTTTTATAGCCGGCTGGATGGTGATGCGCCACCGCAATCTGCGGCTCCGGTGGCAGCTCGAGGCGCAGGAACATGAGCGGGCTGACGAACGGTTACGTGACCAGGAAAGCAGGCTTCACGAACTGATAGCCGCCCGTCAGGACTTGTACGAACGCAACCGCTCCCTTATCCGCCAGCTTTCTGATATCCAGGCGCGCCACCGCAACACGTGCGAACTTGACAGCGTGATGGAAAGCCTTCAATCCCACTTGCTCACCCGTAAGGAAGAAGAGGATTTCCGTAACGCCTTTTTGTCCGTCTATCCGTCGGCGCTGCTGCATCTTCGTGAAGCCTGTCCGGCGGTGACACGTAGCGAGGAACTGTTTTGTATGTTGGTTCTGCTCAAACAATCCAACGAAGAACTGGCGCGGACGCTCGGCATCAGCGTGGCAAGTGTGTCCAAAACCCGATACCGCATCCGTGTGAAGCTTGGTCTGCCCGAAGGTTCGGACACTGATGCGGAAATCCGTCACATTATGGCAGGGGAAGATTTATAGAATCGGTTCTTCCAGTCATTCAGCAATATTAACCCGGAACTTTCATCATTAAACAAAAAATGTCTATCTTTGTTGTCAATATACACAACCATTACATTAATAATGGGAAGATTTATTAATCCCTTTACCGACTATGGCTTTAAGTTTTTATTCGGCAGAGAGGTAGAAAAGGAGTTATTAATCGACTTCTTGAACGATTTGCTCTCTGGAGAGCACGTGATTACCGACATCCAGTTCCTTAACAACGAACAGCAGCCGGAAGTAAAAACAGAACGGGGGATTATCTACGATATCTACTGTATGACTGACACAGGTGAACGGATAATCGTAGAAATGCAGAATCGTGAGCAACCTTACTTTAAAGATCGTGCTCTCTTCTACCTCTCTCGTGCGATTACGCAACAAGCTAAAAGCGGTCCTTGGGACTTCCGGTTGGATGCTGTATACGGAGTGTTTTTTATGAACTTTGTGATTGACAAGGACATGCCTGCGAAGATAAGGACTGATGTAATCCTTTCCGACCGGGATACAGGACAGCTTTTCAATAACAAGTTTCGGCAGATTTTTATCGAACTGCCTAACTTTGACAAAGAAGAGGATGAGTGTAGTAACGATTTTGAACGATGGATTTATGTATTAAAGCATATGGATACACTTGATAGAATGCCTTTCAAGGCACGTAAAGCCGTTTTTGAACGACTTGAGAAGATGGCCTCCAAAGCGAATATGACTCCGGAGGAAAGAGCTCAATATGAGAAGGAATGGAAAGTTTATAACGATTATTTCAATACGTTGGACTTTGCCGAACAGAAAGGTATGTTGAGAGGAAAAGAATCGTCCGCCCGTATGATGAAATCCAAAGGTTTGGCTATCGATTTAATTTCAGAATGTACGGGACTCACTGCTGAAGAAATTGAGGCATTGTGAAAAGATAGATAACAAACAGTAAGGGCGGCTCGTTAAAAAACGGGTCGCCCTTACTGTTTGTATGCGCCAAGCCTTTTCCTGACAGCCTCTTCTCTATTTTGTCCATGAATCTGTCCATTCCCATTTTGTCCTTCGTCGGGCTGAAATAATTATTTTTGCCCCGGCGAATAAAAGTTTAGCCTATATTGTTTGCTGTTTTTCGGCTTTTCTTTATCTTTGTCACTGCCCTTGTGAGAGAGGGCGTGATTTTTAGATAACGGAAAGCGTTTGAAGAATATCATCTTCGTCAATCAAACTTCGCACCTTTGACTTGTCACCGTGAAGATGAATGCAACAAATGCTCACGTTCCATTGTTTATATGGATGCCTGTTTGCGCCCCCGCTTCCCCCTCCGTCCGGAGAGGGGAGGGGGACGATACACAAGCTTTATATACGCCAATGGCGTGAGTGTTCTGTTGCTTATCTACGGTATGGGCAGTGCGAAGGCCCCGATTGACGGATAAGCATACGGACACTTACGCCTTTCTTGTATATAAATTTTTGTAATCTTATGTTACAGGTATGAGAATGAAAAACAAACAAAACGTAGCGTGGAGTACATTCTGTTACTTCGTACTGGCATTTTTGCTATGTCTATCGGTTGTTCCCTTGCGCGGTCAGCCGGATGCTGCCGTCCTTTCCTCACCTTCGGCAGACAGCCTGATTATTTTCAGCTATCCTTCACGTATCCGGATGTTCAAGACGGAATATGCGGACAACCGACTGTCGTTGCGGAAGTTGAAGAAACGGCTGCGCACCTTTCGTAAACGTCAGGACACCCTCTACGTGCAGAGCTATTCCGGCAGTTGGGACGATGAAAAGTCGAATCTGCGCGCCGCCTACTGGCGTGCCAACAATCTGAAAGGCTATCTTATCGACCACTACGGACTGCGCGAGCGGCATTTCCGGACACTCAACCACCCGTTGGCTCATCCCTTGTGGGGAGAAGTCGTCGTGGTAGGTTGCCGAGGTTTCCAAGATTGCCAAAGCGAGATTCCGCAAAACCGGCAAGAGCCTGCAAGTGCGGCGAGGCGACAGGAACAACAGGAAGCCCTTCCGGTTGCCTTGCAGGGAGACAAAGAGCCTGTTGACTCTTCCGCCGTGGCTGCCACGGCTGTTGTGCCGGATGCAGCTACTGCACCTGTTGCACCCGATGCAGCTACTGCTCTTTCTACTTCGGTTGCTTCTTCTGCTTCAGTTACTCCTTCTTCTTCCACCGCTTCCACCTCTACAGCTACCTCGCCTTCACTTCCCGCCAACGGTCGTTACCTTGGCGTGAAAACCAACCTTGCCGCTTGGGCGGGCACGATTATGAACGTGGCGGCGGAAGTGCAGGTCGGCAAGCATCTTTCCGTAGAGTTGCCGATATTGTGGTGTCCGTGGCACATCAGCGGCAAACATGCCGTGAAGACCTTCACCCTGCAACCCGAAGCCCGTTACTGGCTCTCGAAGCCCGGCTCGGGACATTTCTTCGGTCTTCATGCCCACGTAGGCTGGTTCAATGTGAAGTGGAATCGCGACCGTTATCAAGACGCCGACCGTCCGTTGCTGGGCGCGGGCGTCAGCTATGGTTATCTGTTGCCGCTCGGCGGACATTGGGCGGGAGAATTTACCCTCGGTGCAGGCTATGCCAACATGAAGTACGACACCTATTATAATATAGACAACGGCGCACGGATAGACACACGGACGAAGAACTACTGGGGCATCACCCGCATGGGGCTTTCTATCGTCTATCGCTTCAACCTTAAAAAGTAACGGCTTATGAAACAGAAATATGCTATAGGATTTATCACCTTCATGTTGGCAACCGTCCTTGCCGCTTGTGTACACGACTATCCCGCGATGACACCGGACGGTGAGGAAGGCATCGACCCCACGCTTGTAGAGGTCAGTACCGAAGTGACCCTCGACCTCGAACTCCTACCACTGGAAATCATCACCAACAAGGCACACCGCGGAATCACAAAAGCCCGTGCCGGAGAACAAACGGATTACCGCCGCCGCTTCATCATCGAAGCATGGCGCGACGGCAAACCGGCAGCCCGGCAAGTGACCGTCATGGACAATGCCGACGAAGCCGGCAACGGGAAAATCACGCTCCCTGTCCATTTGAAGCTGTACGCCGTAGAATACACCCTCGCCGTATGGACGGACTACGTTGTGGCAGGCACGACCACCGACCTCTATTATAATACGGAGAACTTGCAGCAAGTAACTTGCACCACGCCCTACACCGGAAGCACTGGCTACCGCGATTGCCTCTACGGCAGCACCACCCTTGACCTGCGCCCCTACCGGGACGAATGGAACGTCCGCGTACAAGCCAAAGTCGACATGGTGCGCCCGTTGGCAAAATACCGTATTATCGCCACCGACGTGCAGGAGTTTCTGGCAAAAACACAGCGGCAACGCGATGCCGAAGGCGGCAACAACACCTACACCGTCACCTTTTCCTACGGGTTCTATTTCCCGTTAGGATTCAACACCGCCACGGGCAAGCCGATGAACTCCGTGCAGGGCGTGACGTTCTCCACCCCTCTCACCATCCCCGACGACGGCACGGAGAAATGTCCGCTAGGTTCGGACTTTATCTTCGTGAACGGCACGGAATCCTTTGTGCCCCTGAATATTGAATTGGCGGACGCCAACGGAAAGGTAGTGTCGCGTACCCGGGGACTGGAAGTGCCCTACCGGCGGGGACACCTCACCACCCTGCGAGGCAACTTCCTCACCAACGAAATGCAGGGAGGCATCAACATCGACACCGGATATGACGACGAGATAGACATCGACCTCGATTCTTTCTGAAATGACAGGTCAATATAATAAAACAAATTTAATCACAGTAAACGATGAACAGAAGTATGAAAAAGAACCTTTTCTTCGGGTTAATGGCTCTGGCAGGGCTATTCACCTCGTGCAGTCAGGACGACACCGACGCTTCCCCGACTGCGGACAGCAACCAAGTAAGCATGAGCATCGGAATGCCTGCCGATTTTGTAAAAACACGGGCTTCCGCCCCCGCTACGTTTCCCGCCGGCCATACGCTGCGCTGCATCCTCGAAGTGTGGACGAAAGATGGCTCTACACGAAGAGTACGCCAGGAGCAGTTGGTAACGGCTGGTGCCGCTAACATTACATTTAGTTTTGAATTGGCAGACCAAGGTGACTACAAAGCCGTGCTTTGGGCGGATTACATCGTTTCGGGTGCAACGGCGTCAGGCGACCACTATCCCGATAAGTATTACAAGACTGATAATGCCGATGGCTTGAAGAAAGTGACTATCATCACCGCTGCTTATACATACGCCGACCAACTACGTGAGGCATTTGCGGCAGTAGTACCGTTCACCAAAGGCGCTACGGCTAAGAACGACCTTACCGCCACGCTTGTCCGTCCGCTTACGAAAGTGACGATTGCGGAAAAGAACACCGAGATGATAGGCAAATGTAAAGACATGACGGCAACATACACCGTTCCGTCAGAATTCAATGCTTTTAGCGAGGAGGTAAGCCCGACAGCTACCTACGATGCCACCTACATCACAACCTCAATGGACGGCACGGATATTACTATCAATGGAAACAACTGCAAAATCCTCTTCTCCGATTATGTCTTTACCACTGCCGACGCCACGTTGGGCGGAATAAAACTTACGTTTACCGGGACAGGTAGCATAACGATGAACGATAGAGACATTCCTGCCAACATCCCCCTGAAACGCAACAACTGGGTACGGGCTGCCGGAAACCTGATTACAGTCGGAAACGATCCGGCGGTAACTTTGTCTGTAGATATGACCACTGACTGGGTAAGTCAGGATGTAACGGATATTTCGGATATCGTTAAGGTGGGTGACTTCTATTATGCAGACGGCACATGGTCTACCGCCCTCGATGCGAACAAGACCTGCATCGGCATCGTTTTCCAGACCGACCCCTCGCGCATCGGCGACAAAGAAAAACAGGTGTTGGCAGCAAAAGGCGTTGCCACGCCGCATGGTCTGGTCATGTCATTGAAGACCGTAACCAAAAGCCTTATGAGTTGGGGGGAAGATCACGATTTCTCCGAGCTGACGAAATGCACGGATAAAGTTGCCTGCAACGCAGACATCAACGGACTACTTAATTACACCACGGTAATCGACTATGCGGCCGCAAACAACAAAGAACTCGAAAATTTTTATCCCGCTTTCAAGGCCGTGAAGGATTATGTTGTACAGGCTCCCGAAAAGACGACGGGGTGGTACTTGCCCTCCATAGGTCAATGGTATGACTTTACCGCCAATCTGGGCGGTCTCCCAAGCTGGGATGACGCCATAAACGAAGGCAACGACCTAACCCCCAACCTGTATAGATGGAGTAATCAGACAGAACTCGTAAGTAAGATAAATGCCTATTTCGAACCGTTGGGCACTGGGAACTATGACGCAATCCCGAATGGGAGCTATCAGAAATTCTTCACTTCCTCGACGTACTCCGATTCGGGTATATGGACGTGGTTTGTGGGTAAGCAGGCGAACGTTGTGCAATGCTGGCATAATGTCAGGTACAACTCCGATTCCGCCGTGCGCCCCATCCTCGCTTTTTAAGAATGACACACGGGGACGGGGTATCCAGGTCACTCCATCCCGTCCCCCTACATCATATACGTCCCAAGCCGCTGGGGGATGCAGTCGGCGGCAATATCATGAACCTTGTCCTTTTTCCCTTGTCGCCGACTTGAGAAGCGAACATCACTTCTCTTTATAGGATACCTTCCTCGATAGGAGCAATTGCCGGAAGCGACGCAACTGATCAAGGTAACAACCATAAAAAACATCACACTTATGAAAAAGATACTCGTCATCATCAACAAAAACTGGGAAACGGAACCCGTGCTCAACGCCCTGACCAACCCCAAACTGCGTCCCGCCGCCTTACCATTCCCTGAAGTGATAAACACTCCGTGCGACGGAGACAACCGCATGAGCCAACCCCGTGCTGTCTTCTCCCTTCCCCGAGAAGGAGAAGAACCGTTGCAAGTCGTAGTCCGCTGCATCGAAGACCTTATGGCAACGGGAGTCAACACTTCGAGTTCCCTCGAAAAATACAAAGTGCTCCCGCAAGCCATTGCTGCCGATTGCCGCCTCCCTGCTGGACCGCATCTATTTCTCACACGCATT
>OLGF01003007.1_pt1 | contig 14654 bp, 11 predicted proteins | sample 1604971 | NCBI WGS metagenome assembly OLGF01 (sample SAMEA3888902, study PRJEB22519) | human gut metagenome | biome: human gut; feature: human-associated habitat; material: faeces | place: Denmark | collected 2011 | reverse complement strand
ACAAAGGGTATCAGCAAGCAGCTGATTCCTATCTTTGATAAACCGATGATATATTATCCTATCTCGGTATTGATGTTGGCTGGTATCCGTGATATACTCATTATATCAACTCCTTACGACTTGCCAGGCTTCAAGCGTCTCTTAGGCAATGGAAGCCAGTTTGGCGTCAAGTTCGAGTATGCTGAGCAGCCATCACCAGATGGCTTAGCCCAAGCCTTCATTATCGGTGAGAAATTCATTGGTAATGATTCTGCTTGCCTCGTATTGGGCGATAATATCTTCTATGGTGCAGGATTGAACCAGATGTTGCATCAGGCAGTAGTAGATGCAGAGCAGAACGACAAGGCAACCGTCTTCGGTTATCGTGTAAGTGATCCTGAGCGCTATGGTGTCGCAGAGTTCGATGAACAAGGCAATTGCCTCAGCATTGAGGAGAAGCCAGAGCATCCAAAGAGCAACTATGCTGTGGTAGGCTTGTACTTCTATCCTAATAAGGTGGTGGAAGTAGCCAAGCATATCAAGCCTTCTGCTCGTGGCGAGTTGGAAATCACAACAGTCAATCAGGAGTTCCTGAAGGATAAGCAGCTGAAAGTACAGACCATGGCGAGAGGATTCGCCTGGCTTGATACCGGAACCCATGATTCCCTTTCTGAGGCTTCAACCTTTATCGAAGTCTTGGAGAAACGCCAGGGCTTGAAGGTGGCATGTCTGGAAGGTATAGCATATCGTCAGGGATGGATTTCTGCTGAGCAATTGAAAGCGAATGCTCAACCTATGTTGAAGAACGACTATGGTAAATATCTGCTTTCTATACTTAATGAAACTGAAGGAACATTAAAGAAGAATTTAGAATATTAAAATATAAGATAGGTGAGGGCGAGAATATGAGCATTTTTATGAGCTACTTTTCGCTCTGTTCTCAAACTCATCTATCTCTCTTTAAGTAAAATATGAACATACTAGTAACAGGTGCTAACGGTCAGCTTGGTAATGAGATGCGTATCGTTGGCCAACATACAACAGATCATTATATCTTTACCGATGTCAATCAGGTAGAAGGGTTGGAAACTACCTATCTTGATATCACCGATATGGATGCTATCCGTAAGATGGTGAAGGAGAATGATGTGAAAGCCATTGTGAATTGTGCGGCATGGACCAATGTGGATGCCTGCGAGACAGATGAAAAACTGGCTGCGTTGGCTGAAAAACTCAATGCGGATGCTCCTGAGAATCTAGCTAAGGCAATGAAGGAGGTTGATGGTCTGCTCATCCAAATCTCTACGGATTATGTCTTTGGTAAGGAACCTTATAATGTGCCATGTAATCCTGACCAAAAGGGAACTCCTACTGGCGTATATGGAACTACGAAGCTTCACGGCGAGCAGAAGATTATGGCTACTGGCTGTGATTATGTGATTATCCGTACGGCTTGGTTGTATTCTGAGTTTGGCAAGAACTTCTGCAAGACGATGCTCAACCTGACAGCAACCAAGCCACAATTGAAAGTTGTCTTCGACCAGTGTGGTACTCCTACTTACGCACTCGATTTGGCTAATGCCATCATCACCATATTGGATAAGGTAAAGGCTGCCCAGAGCAAGGAGGAATATGTTGGAGTTTATCATTTCTCAAATGAGGGTGTCTGCTCCTGGTATGATTTCACCCAGATGATTGCAAGATTCGCCGGTCATACGGAATGCGATATCCAGCCATGTTATAGCTCGGAGTATCCTTCTCCTGTAACTCGTCCTGCTTATTCCGTATTGGATAAGCGAACCATCAAGGAGACCTTTGGTGTAAAGGTTCCTTATTGGGTGGATTCTCTGGAGAAGTGTATAGCTAATACTTAAACTTATGTATATCACCATTACAGCGTAAGTTTATTACATATTAAGTATATGAGCTATACATATTGAAAATTAACTGTTAAAGAGAAGATTAGTAGCTGTTCTGTCTTCTAAAAATAAGGTACACGTATTCAAAAGAGGAGTAATAATATTTTTATGTAGTTATTTGTAGTAGTAATGAATAATAACAAACAAACCGTAAAGAATTTAGTATTTAATACAATATCGTTTTTAATCAATTTTATAATATCTTTTTTCTTTACGCCATATTTGATTAGAGTCGTAGGTAAAGAGGCCTACAGCTTCTTTCCTTTGGTTAATAATATTATTGGATATAGCTCTATTCTAACGACGGCTGTTGGTTCAATGGCAGGTCGTTTCATTATAATGAAGATTTATAGTAATGACATTGATAGTGCTAATAAATATTACAATTCGGTATGGGTAGCTAATATTATATTGTCTGTATTCTTCACACTTCTATGTGTGGTAGGTGTATTTTATATAGACAAGATACTTACTGTTCCAATATATCTGTTACATGATGTTCAATGGTTGTTCTTCTTAGGGACAATGTCTATGATATTGAGCTTAATTACAGGTACTTTTGGATTAAGTACTTTTGTAAAGAACAGGCTTGATAAGCAAGCTCTTATAAATGTAATAACTAATATAGTTAGAGTAGCTGCAATTTTTGTATTATTTTGGATATTTAAACCTTCTATTATATTTATGAGTCTTTCTGCTCTATTTGCTGCTTTGATTGGCTTATATTATAACTTAAGGTTAAAAAAGAAGCTTTTACCAGAAATAGAAATCAAACCAATAAAGTATTTTAATTGGAGATTTTTAAAGGAAACTATTTCTTCTGGTGCTTGGAATTCTTTAAATCAGTTGAGTAATGTTCTTTTGAGTCAGGTTGATTTGCTTATTACTAATATTTTTATTGGTGCAGCAGCTACCGGTGACTATTCGATAGCAAAGACAGCTCCAATGTTAGTTCTAAATTTACTGGCAATGCTGTCATCTTCATTTATGCCACAGTTTAATATATTATATGCTCAAAATCAAATATCTAGGCTAACAAAAGAGATTTCTCGATCAATAGGCTTGGTATCTTTAATAATAGGAATACCTATGGGGTTCTTATTAGTTTATAGCGGGACATTCTTTGATTTATGGGTGCCTGGTCAGGATTCTGATAAACTATATTGGCTGAGTTTTTTAACAGTTGCTCCATTAATTATTGGTGCAAGTATAAATCCAATATATGGTGTTTTTGCTGTAACAAATAAGTTGAAAATCCCTTCGATAGCAGTCCTTATTGGTAGTACTCTTCAAACAATAGTTATCTTGATAGTTATAAAGACTACAAATTTAGGAATATGGTCTATACCGATAGTTTCTGGTATTCAGGCAATACTTAGAAATACGTTTTTCACAACAATTTATGGTGGAATATGTTTGGGAGAAAAATGGTCTACTTTTTTCCCTGCTCTGTTAAGAGGTATTATTGGAATGCTTGTTGTTGTAGCAATATGTCTTGGCATAAAGTCTGTTATAGAAGTAAATAATTGGTTCTCTTTCTTTGTTGTATTGTCGAGTGTTGGTATAATATCTTGCATACTAAATGTTTTTGTTATTTTTGGCAAGAATGATCGAATGATTGTATTTGAAAAAATAAAAAGTAAAGTATTTAAATATAAATAGCAATGGAATATATAATTCTAAAAGAAGTAGTTTTAAAGGGTAACCGATGTGAGTATGTGTGTGAAATTCCTGATTCTTTAAGCAAGTATCTTGTTGATGTAAACCAGAAGTTGTTTATTGAATTGCCTGCTCAATATGAGGCTAACTCTGTTCCAGAAGGTATATTGACTATACCTTTTGTTGGTAGTTTTTTGTGTGTGTCGATGATGTTTAATGTTGGTATAAAAGTACCTGTGTTAGATAAGACTTTTTTTGAAAGTTTATCATCCGTAAAAGATGCCTACAAGAAGATGTATCCTTATGCTGATTTTTGTTTCGATGTATTTCCTGACAAAATGGTTGATTGTAAATACGAAGTACAACAGACTCCTTCGATATTCTTTACAGGAGGTCTAGATGCAACAAGTGCGCTCATAGATCGTATTGCAGAGAAACCTTTATTGGTTAATATTTGGGGTGGTGATTTATTATTGAATGATGTTGATGCTCATAGAGAATTATCTCATTATTTTGATCGTCTTACTAAGCAAATAGGTAATCAATATGTCTTTGTTAAATCAAATTGTCGCAGATATTTTAGCGAACTTGAACTTGAAAATCGACTAGCTCAGCTTATTAAGCCAGAGCATAATCATGGTTGGTGGGCTAGCATTGCTCATATCCTGTCTATGACTACAGTGATAGCTCCTATAGAGTATCTTACTCGAACAGGATTGCATTATATTGGTTCAAGTTATGCAAGTAATTCTATTGGGTTCGATGCAAATAACCTGGATATGGTAAAATCAATCCGATATGCTTCTTGTAGATTCTTTCTTGTTGATGATAATTTAGATCGTAATGACAAGGCAAAAAAGATCATTAATTATTGTTCTAAAGAGAATTTAAAAGTAGAATTAAAGGTATGCTGGTACTCTACGGCTTCACATAATTGTTCTCATTGTGAAAAGTGTTATAGAACGATGCTAAATATTCTTAGTCATCATGGCGATCCTAATGACTATGGTTTTGTTATTGATTCAAAAGGGTATAAACGTATGCACAGGTTTGCTAAATATCATGAGGTAAACAAAGCATTTTGGGAAGAAAATAAGAAAGAATTCGAAGCTGATGCTGATTACTGGAGAAAGAACAAGGACATGTCGTGGATTCTTGATATTGAGTTTAATAATCCAAAAAGATTGGCGACTTATAAAGTATATAGTAAGGCTAGAATTTTCTTAGGCAGTATTAAAAGAAGAATAATAGGTGGGTAATTATGAAAATTGGAAATGTAGTAAAATATCTTTTTCATCCAAAAATGCTAATTTGGAGATTAAGATATATAAGAAAAAGTGCTCTTGAAATAGCAGCTCTTAAAACGATGAAATATGATTGTAACCGATTTTTGAAGTTTGCAGGTGTATTTCATCCTGATATAAAGAGTAATCTAGAGGCAAGAATTATACATACTTATCATGGTATAGAAAAGGGGTTGACTATGCCAAAGAGACGCTATAATTTCGGTCATGACAATATTCTATCTTTGGTAAAACTCATAGAAGAATTTATTGCGACATATGGAACTCCTCAGGGGCAAGTTGAACATGGGATTGGCATTTTGAAAGCATATTTGGATATGCATAAAGATTTTGATGGAAAGTCCGATGAAGAGTTTTGGAAATCAATTCATAAGATAACAGATAGATTTCCTGATATTAAAACAGCAGAACAACCCCATAAAACATACTCTGAGTTTTATAAGGATGTAGATAGTAACTTCGAAAAATTTGCGAAGTCAAGACATACTTTGAGACATTATGGAGGCAGTGTTAGTGAGGATGAAATAAAACAAGCCGTTACGCTGGCTATGACAGCACCTTCGGCATGTAATCGTCAGCCGGTACGAGTACATTATGTATGTGAAAAGACACTTAAAGATAAAGTTCTCGAACTTCAAAGTGGTAATAGAGGCTTTGGAAAAGATGCTGATAAGGTACTTATTGTTACTGGTGATCTTTCTTCTGTGTGCTGGGTTGATGAAAGATATGATGTTTACACAAACTGTGGTATATTTATTATGAATCTTTGCTATTCGCTATTTTACTACAAGATAGCACATTGTGTTCTTAATTGGTCTATATGTGTAGATTCAGAAAAAGATGCGTTACTCCACAAACTAGTCGGTATTCCTGACAATGAAGTCGTTGCGGCATTGATTTCTTGTGGAAAAACTCCGCAAGAATTTGATATAGCAGAATCACCTCGTAAAAGTGTAGAAGAAATTTTAAGTTACCATCGATAATTTTATACAGTAAAGAAAATGAAAATAGGTATATTGACATATCACTCAGAGATCAATTATGGTTGTACCCTTCAGGCTTATGCAATGCAAGAAGCCTATAAGGAACTTGGTCATGATCCTATAATTATTAATAGGTTTATTACTCCCGATAATGGTCTTCTTTTAGGACCATTCGCAAGAAAAGGTTTGTTGGGAATTATTAAAAATATAGTTCTAAGTATATTGGGTGTAGGCACTTATTCTATGTGTCTAAGAGTAATCAAGACATTAAAATTTCACCATAAGTATTTGCATAAAACATCTTATTCCTTTTATGATTGGAAGGATGCACCAAAACATCTGGGACTTGATTTGATATCAGTAGGCAGCGATCAAATATGGAATGCTAATTTATATTCTCCGGTACCCTATTTGTTGAAAGATGTTGATCCGGCCATTCCTGGCATTTCTTATGCAGCTAGTATTGGTATGCCTAAACTTGCGGATAAGTATTTGCAGGACTATATTGATGGCTTTGCTAGATTCAAAGCAATAAGTGTTAGAGAAAAACAGGGGGTTGAACTAATTGAAGGCTTGGGATATAATGTAACCCAGGTTGTAGATCCTACTTTATTAGTAGATCCCACAATATGGGAAAAGTTTAAATCACAAAAGCATTATAAACGAAAGCGATTATTATGTTATACGTTGGCGGAAAATCTTTTAGACTTGCTGCCAGTCCTGGAAGTGTTTGGCAAAAAAAATGATTGTGATGTCATTCTTTTTCCTGATCGTTTTGAAAGATGGGCTGGTTTGAATCCAAAGGGACTTAAACAGATGTACCTTTTAAAGAAACGTCTAAGTCAGTCATCTGTAAAAGTCTATATATCTGCTGCGATTGAAGATTTTATGCGTGAAATTTCTGCTGCTACATGGATAGTGACAAATTCATATCATGCAATGATGTTCTCTATCATTTATAGAAAGAATGTTAGAATTATAGTGCCAACAGATCCTGTTAGAAAAGGGATGCATGCACGAATGCAGGAGTTTGAGGGGAGTATAATAGAAGGTCCTTTGATGCAAGATAATATTGAAAGTGCTTTGGCTTCATTTGAAAATAATGAAGAAGTTACTTATAATGAAGGTATGTTAAAGCAAAAAGTTCAATTTTCGAGAAATTGGCTAATAAAGCAATTGAATACAATTTCCAATGGTAAAAATAGATAAAAAAACAAGCTATAAAATATCTTATTTAGGATGGATTTGCGCATGTTTAGTCGTAATGATACATGTACCAATTCCTGCTGAGAGATATTCATCTGGCTGGTTATTGAGTGAAATATTTTCTTATGGTGTGTGTTTGATAGCTGTGCCTTTTTTCTTTATAGTTAGTGGTTTCTTCTTGGGGAGGCATATTGGTGAGAAGGGATGGTGGCTTAAAGAAGTTAAGAAAAGAATAACTAGCTTACTTATACCATTTTTTATATTTAACTTTTTATATTGGCTGATATTCGATCACAATATTGAAGGTTTGTCATTAATTGGATTACTCAAGATTATTATTGGTACTCCTTTTGGATACCCCACTCTTGGTCCTTTATGGTATGTCAGATCATTATTTTTGTATGTTGTTTTAAGTATCATATTGAGTAGACTGAGTTGTGGGGGGGCAATAATAGGATTATGGATAATAAGCTTTGTTTTTCTTCTTTTTGAACCTTCTTTGGGAGATAACAAGGTTTATCTCTTTTTAAAATACACAGTATCCTTGCAAAATATGTTTTACTTTGTTGTAGGCATTTATCTATCAAATCATGGAGCTCCACTGATTAGCAAAAAACAGACTTGGGGTTCATTAATATTTGCTGTTCTGATTTTGTTCGCGAAAATGTTAATGGACACTTTTGTTGGAGATTGTTCAAATGCGTGGAGGGTAATGTTTTGTCCATTATTACTTATTGCATTCTATAATATTTTTCCTTTAGTTAATGTATCTTCTAAATTATTAAAGTTGGCTTTTCCAGTTTTTTTGCTGCATTATTTTATGGTAATACCATTAAGCCATATTTCTATAAGTACTAGTACTGTTTATGGGTTTGTGCTTAATTATCTCATTATGCTAGGAGGTGCAATAGGATTGAGTGTTTGTATTAAAGTATTTTGTCCTGTTAAAGTATATAAGATTTTGTTTGGAAATAGATGTTAAAATTTTAATGATAGTTTTATGGTTAAAATATCAATTCTTATTCCTGTATATAATGTTGCAGACTATATAATACGTTGTTTAAATTCGGTTGTAGAGCAAACATACAAAGGTCCTTTGGAGTGTATACTTGTAGATGATTGTGGTTCCGATAACAGTATTCCTCTAGTAAAGAAGTTCCTTGAAAGCTATAGTGGTAATGTGATGTTTAGAATATTGCATCACGATCGTAATCGAGGTCTGGCTGCTGCTCGAAATACTGCCGTAGAAAATGCGGAAGGTGATTTTGTGTTTCATCTTGATTCTGACGATTGGCTTGAACCTACAGCAATAGAGCATCTGTTTAATCTCTATTATCAAACAGGCGCAGATATAGTATCTGGTAACGCACTTAGACATACGGATTTGGGGGAATTCTTATTAAAAGAGCCTCGTTATAAATCTTCTATGGAAATGGTTCATAATACAATAGAAATGACTTTAGATCATGTTGTTTGGCGTCGACTAATTAAACGTTCTTTATATATAGATAATCATATATCTGCAGTTGAAGGTATAGATGTTGGAGAAGATCATCATACATTGCCCCGACTAGCGTATTATGCAACTAAAGTAGCAACTTTAGATGAAGTCGTTTATCATTATAATTGCATGAATCCTAATTCATATATGTCAATTAAAACAGATAAAGTAAACTTAAAGCGTTTTAAATCAGATTTAGCTTCAATTGAAATTCTTCAAAAATTCTTCAAAAATAAAGATACTTATTGTGAAAGTCGATTGAAAAAAATCAAGTTAACATTTGGTTTAATAATGTTATGTCAGGCATGCAAACTGAATGATGTTCACGCATACAGAGTAATATCCAAGGATACAGGAATACTTTTACCATATTCTTTATCTGTCGTTATAACAAAAACTATTAATATTATAAGAAAGTTGAAACGGAATGTTTAATTTATCATTAAATTAAGAATTTTATGAAATATGATTATTTAATAGTTGGTTCCGGTCTCTTCGGAGCTACATTTGCCCATCTTGCCCATAAGCAGGGTAAGAAGTGTTTAGTTATTGACAAACGAGCTCACTTAGGTGGTAACATCTACTGTGAGAATATCGAAGGTATTAATGTACATAAGTATGGCGCACATATCTTTCATACCTCCAACAAGAAGGTGTGGGACTTTGTAAACTCTATCGTTGAGTTCAACCGCTATACAAATTCGCCAGTGGCTAATTATAAGGGCGAGCTATATAACTTGCCGTTTAATATGAATACTTTCAACCGTATGTGGCCTGATGTACATACACCTGCTGAAGCTCAAGTAAAAATCGAGGAACAAAAAGCAGCAGCTGTTATTGCGCTTGGTGGACGTGATCCGCAAAATCTTGAGGAACAGGCTCTTTGTCTTGTAGGTAAGGATATTTTTAATAAACTTATCAAAGAGTACACTGAAAAGCAATGGGGACGTGATTGTAAGGATTTACCTGCTTTTATAATTAAGCGTCTTCCCGTTAGAATGATATTTGACAATAATTATTTTAATGACCGTTATCAAGGAATTCCTATTGGTGGTTACAATAAACTTACCGAAGGATTGCTTAAAGATATTGAATGTAAGACGCATGTTGATTTCTTTACTTCTGACTATAAGAATTGGAGAAAGTATGCAGATAAACTCGTTTTTACCGGTGCAATAGATGAATACTTTGAATACAAGTTGGGTAAATTAGATTGGCGTACTGTAAGCTTTAAGACGAGAATCGAAGATACCCCTAATTTTCAAGGTAATGCTGTAATAAATTATACAAGCCATGACAAGCCTTATACTCGTGTAATTGAGCACAAACATTTTGAAATCTTTGGTCAAGATGTATATAATAATCCAAAGACGGTAGTTTCTGAAGAATATTCAACAGAATATAAGGACGGCATGGAACCGTACTATCCTGTAAATGACGATCGTAACAATGCTATAGCTGAAGGATATAGAAAGTTAGCTAATATGGAAGAAGGTGTTATTTTTGGAGGGCGTCTTGGACAGTATAAATATTTTGATATGGCACCAGTTGTAGAGCAAATATTGAATATGGTATTTTAATTTCATTTATCATATGATTTTTATAATCTTCTTTATTTTTGTATATATAGCGAATTTGTGTTTTTTAATCTATTATAGAAAACATATAAGTATCAATAATATAGGTTTTTTATTTCTAATATATTGGTTAATAAACATTCCTGTAGGTCTGCTACTCTTTCATGATGTTATTAATTGGAATTTTAACGCATTATCGTATATGTTGATATGTGTTGATTTTTTTGCGTTGTCTACTTCGTATATTAATACAACTTCAATAAAAATCGACAGTATTAAAAAAGAGTTTCTTTTTAAAACAAAAAATGTATATTACATATTATTCTTTGGGTTTCTTGCAGGTCTAGGTTATGTATATCTAGAATTGTCGCTTAATGGATTCAGTATGAGTAATTTAACTTCTATGCAGGGGCTAGAAGAAGCTGGGTATTATTATACAGATGGAAGATATGGAGGGTCAACAGAAATCAAAACTACTACTTTGGAACAAATATTGTTGACAATTAATTATGCTACTTTTGCTTTAGCTGGGTTCGTGTATTGTTTTAACAATATTTCAAAGTATTTGTGTTTTATACAATTTTTACCTATGATAGCATCAACGTTAAGCACAACAGCCAAAACATTATTGATAAGTGGATTGTTTTTGTGGATCTGTGGTTACTTGGTAGCCACTATCTATCTGAGGAAAAATTTAAAGGTTTCAATTAGAATATTATTTACTCGCTTGCTTCTCCCGATATTTGTATGTTTGGCATTATTCTATCTTTCGTTCAGTATTAGATACCAATCCAATGATTCTGAAGCCATTATTAATAGAATCTTTGTTTATATGTTTGGTCATGTACCATGTTATGATGATTGGTTTGATAAATTTGATGCTAATCTATTTGGATATTCCTATGGTCAGCAGAGTGTTGGATTTCTTTTTGGTAATCATTTCCCCATAGAACTAAAAGCGAAATATGTTGTCCCTTCTTTAACGACACCAAATGGATGGACAAACGTAAACACAATGTTTGCATATGTCTTAATGGACTTTGGATATATTGGTAGTTTTTTGTTTTGGCTTTTATTAGGTAAAATTGCGATGGTAGCAAAAAAAGCCGTAAGGCATGCCAGAATATGGGGTTTTGGAGTTTTAGGGCTTTGCTTCTATATTGTAATATATTCATTTCTAATCTCACCTATGAAATATTTATCAATTGTTGGAGGTTTCTTCCTTTTCTCTATAATGTTATTTATCATTAAATTAAAAAAAATTTCTTATGAATTATAAATTTGGAGTAGTTATTGTTACTTTCAATAGAAAGTTATTATTAAACGAGTGTATTGAATGTGTATTAAATCAGTCAAGGCGATTTGATGAAATTATAATCGTTGATAATTGTAGTACAGATGGTACAGGAGAATATTTGGATAGTATAAAAAGTGTTTCTAATATAAAAGTAATCCATGCATCTGATAATTTAGGTGGTGCAGGAGGATTCCATTTAGGGGTTGGTGCTTCATATAAAGATGTTGACTATTTGTTGCTTATAGATGATGATGCAATGCTCAATCGAGATTTTCTAAAAGAAATAGAGCGTAATATAGTGAATGGTATTTGTGCATATTCAGGCACTGTTACTACAAATGGAAAAATTGATTTTACGCATAGAAGAAGAATTTTGAATAAAGTACTTTTAACCCATAAGGATGTAGCTTGTTCTGATTATAATTTAAGAACTTTTGATTATGAACTCTCTACTTTTTGTGGTTTGATGGTTTCGAGCAAGATTATCGAGAAAATAGGATTACCTAAACGTGAATATTTCATTTGGTATGACGATTCTGAATATTCTCTACGTATTAATAAGTATTCAAAAATACGTAATGTGAATACTTCAATAATTAATCACAAGACAACACTGTCTCCTGCTTCAGACTTAGGATGGAAAAGTTATTATGGATATCGAAATAAGATAGATATGGGAAAAAACTATTCGTCTTTGCCTTTTGTGTTTGTCTTATATAGATATTTATATCATATAATTAGATGTTTGCAGTATTTTATTCTTTCATTGATTGATATTAAAAAGCGAGATTATTATAAGTTTGCAAGTAAACTTATGATAGATATTATCAAAGATTCGTTTGCTGGTAAATTGGGAAAGAATGAAAAATATCAACCTTTAAAGAAGTTGTATTAAATTATGAAAATATTGATTGTTGCAGTTAATTTTAACTCATATGACAAATTAAAAGACTATTTGACAAGTATAGAAAATGCAGTATTGATGGATAAGGATAGTGAAGTAACTATATATATAGCGGACAATTCAACCAAAAAGGAAGATTTCTATTTTCAATCAACTGTGATATCTTTGTCAATTGAGAGTCTTGATAATTTAGGATATTTTGGCGGAGCCAGTTATATTATAAATAAAATTACCGATATATTGGCTTATGATTATGTGATTATCTCAAATGTTGATGTTACATTACAATCTGATTTTTTTGTGGAATTAAAGAAGATTAGAATCCCTACAAATACAGGATGGATAGTTCCTTCTATATTTTCAAAGCTAATCAAAGAAGACAAAAATCCGAGTGTATTAAAACGTTATTCTCGCTTCAAATTGAAATTATTGAAATTTACCTATAATAGGTATGTTTTACCCATTTATGAAAAGATCTATTATAGGAAGAAAAGAGAAAGACAAAGAGATTACCCTCAGATGGAAATATATGCAGGTCATGGTTCTTTCTTTATATTAACAAAAAATTTCTGCAAATATTATAAGGAAATTCATTATCCGTGTTTTTTGTATGGTGAAGAGATTTTTATTGCAGAATTAAATAGAAAAGCGAATCTGAAAGTTATGTATGTCCCTAGTATTCGAGTTGAAGATTATGAACATATCTCTACATCGAAAATAAAGAGACAGACATATTATGATTATAACAAAAAAGCAATCGATTATATTTTGAGAAATTTCTATTGATTTTGTACAAGACTAACACTTAGTGTCTGTATAAAAACTCAGAAGAGGTAATCCTCTATATTTCACGCAACTCTTGTTATGGTGAAACTCTATCCAAAGAGATTGCTCAAGATATATTCTTATAGAAGTACTATCATGAATACAGATTATCTCATTCAAGTCTAGGCAAAAGTAGTCTTCATGAGATAACTGCTTAGCCCACTTGGTAAGAACCTAAGCAAAGTTTCAGTAATCATCCTATTCTTTTCTCATTGGCTTTGATTAATGTAGATTTGGGTAAAGTAAGAAGACCTGAATGGTAAAGCAATTTAATACTGAATTCAAGATCCATTTCAAAATCTTTATGTCTTGAATAATCCGTGAATCGAGCAAACTCATAATATTTAACGGCTCTAGACACGCAAGTGTTTTATTATATCTATCACCCTTGTATGGTCAACTCACTTCGGAATTCATAACGAAATATTGAGATGTTATTTGGATATGAAAAATATGGACTTTTGCATATTAATGCAAATCTTAGCCATTTTAGGCTCGTCAGCTAAAGTATAAATATAATACCCCAAAAACAAAGAACGCTTTAATTAATAATGTATTTTCAATACATTAGATTATCATCTAGTTTTTTGTCTGGACTATAGAGAAATAGCAAATAAAAATATTGAAGATTTTAAAATCAATTGATATGAAAGACTTTAATAATATAAAAGTAGCAGTTGCCGGTACAGGCTACGTTGGTCTGAGTATAGCAACCCTGTTATCTCAGCACCATCATGTAACAGCAGTAGATGTAATCCCAGAAAAGGTGGAGAAGCTCAACAATAAGATTTCTCCAATCCAGGACGATTACATTGAAAAGTATTTGGCTGAAAAGCCATTGAATCTCGTGGCCACCCTTGACGGCAAGTCAGCCTATAAGGATGCAGACTTCGTAGTGATTGCAGCACCAACCAACTACGACCCTGTGAAGAACTACTTCGATACAACCCATGTAGAAGAAGTCATCGACCTGGTTCTGGAGGTAAACCCAGATGCAGTGATGGTCATTAAGAGTACCATCCCAGTAGGTTACACCCGCAACCTCTACTTGAAGTATGCCAAGAAGGGCGTAAAGAAGTTCAACCTTCTCTTCTCTCCAGAGTTCCTTCGTGAGAGCAAGGCTCTCTATGATAACCTTTATCCAAGCCGCATCATCGTAGGCTATCCAAAGATTATCGAACGTCCTGAGTTTGCTGAGGAGAACGAGGCAATCAAGTCAGTTACCAATGTCGAGATGTTGAAGGAAGCTGCCAAGACCTTCGCCGCTTTGCTTCAGGAAGGCGCCATCAAGGAGAACATCGATACCCTCTTCATGGGCATGAAGGAAGCAGAGGCTGTCAAGCTCTTCGCCAATACCTATCTGGCACTCCGAGTAAGCTACTTCAATGAGTTGGATACATACGCAGAAGTAAAGGGCCTTGATACCAAGGCAATCATCGATGGCGTAGGTCTTGACCCACGAATCGGCACCCATTACAACAACCCAAGCTTCGGCTATGG
>OLGF01003004.1_pt1 | contig 14671 bp, 15 predicted proteins | sample 1604971 | NCBI WGS metagenome assembly OLGF01 (sample SAMEA3888902, study PRJEB22519) | human gut metagenome | biome: human gut; feature: human-associated habitat; material: faeces | place: Denmark | collected 2011 | reverse complement strand
ACTTCAAGGACCGTGCCCTGTTCTATTCCACCTTCCCTATCCGTGAGCAGGCTCCTAAGGGTAGTGAATGGGATTTCAAGCTCAACCATGTTTACACAATTGCCCTGCTCAACTTCAACATGAACGAGGCAGCCTTCAATAAGGAAGAAATCCGCCATCATGTACAGCTATGCGATACAGCTACGCACAAGATTTTTTACGATAAGCTGGAATTTATCTACGTAGAAATCGCTAAGTTCGACAAGTCGCTTGACGAGTTGGAAACGCTCTACGACAAGTGGCTCTATGCCTTAAAGAACCTTTACAAGCTTACTCAGCGCCCTAAGGCGTTATGCGACAAGGTCTTCGACCGCCTCTTTGAAGAAGCCGAGATCGCAAGATTCACTCCGCAGGAGCAGCGGGAGTACGAAGCCAGCAAGATGGCGTATCGTGATATCAAGAATTCGATAGATACAGCCAAGAGAGAAGGAAAAGAAGAAGGACTGGCTGAAGGAATGGAGAAAGGGCTGGCTGAAGGAATGAAAAAGGGCATGAACAAACGAAGCCTTGAGATTGCCAGAAAGATGCTGGCAAATGGTATGGATACAGCCACGGTGATGAAAATAACAGGGCTGTCGGCTGAGCAGCTGGAGTTAAAATAGTAGAATGATAATATAATAGCCTATTCTAAAAGAATAACAACATAACAATAAAGAACGCAAGCCCCGCCTAGCAGAGTACAACGCTCTCGCTAGGCGGGGCTTTTGCGTATACTTAAAAACCATAATAATATGAATGAAGAAGAACTACAACCAAAAAGCAACCAGTGGGCTCCTGATGATGAGGGAGCCAAGAAAGGCGAATTGAACCCCAAGCGTATATCTGAGCAGGAGTTTGCTTATGCCATCGACCAGCTGAAAATACCTAATTGTAAATCCCCGGGACGCCTGGCGGGGGGCTTTATGGGGCAAATGGCAGGCTATGGTAATCATACAGTTCCAAGTTCAAAGTTCCAAGTTCAAAGTAACGGAGTTCAAAGTTCCGAAGACGAGGATTATCCTGCTCCGCCTCCGATGCCGAAGAAGCTGCTGAAGCTGGTGGAGCTGCTGATTTTCAAGACTCCGGAAATCTATCAGCCGGCTGTGGCTTGCGCCATTTTTCCTCCGCTGGCTACCCATCTCTGAAGAACCAGATTCAGATATATCGATAACGTGGAGCACGAAGCTACCCTGGTGAGTGTGCTGCTTGCAGGCACAGGTGCAGGTAAAAGTTGTGTACAGAAACCTATCGATTTCATTATGGAGAATATCCGTAAAAGAGATGCCGAAAACCTGAAGCGTGAGAAGGAATGGAAGGATGAAATGATGCGCAAGGGTGCCAATAAGGATAAGCGCAAACGCCCTGAAAAACTGATTATCTAGGAGATTGATACTGCCAAGTACAGCCGTCAGAGCGGCAAGGTGGCAAGAAAGATTCCGGGTCATACAGCCATCCCTGAAGGTTCGTATCGTGTGCTCATCACCAAGTCGCCCCGATTCAAGGAGTGGCTGCCGTATGTGCAGGGGGTTCCCGGTTTCGAGGGCATCCGCATCCATGCCGGTAACTATCCCGATGATACCCAGGGCTGCATCCTGGTGGGTGAAAACAAACTGAAGGGCATGGTGGTGAACTCCCGTATCTGGCTCCATCGTCTGATGAAGCGCATCCAGGCGGCTGAGAATAAGGGGGAAAGGTATCTGGATTACCATCCTATAAAAATGAAGAATATCCGATTCCCCCGAAATTTTATGTGTGTTGAGAGGTGTCTTTAATAAGAAAAGTCCGTGGAAATTTGTTTCCCCACGGACTTTCTTATTATATTGTTATTGAAGCTTCTGCCTTGACGTTCTGGATAATAGCTATAAATCAAGTAACCATTTCCATACAGGTATCACTTCTATTTTCTTGTCTTTTACAACAATCTCTTCTTCCAACTCGTAAGTTAGGATTATGAGACGCTTGCAATCCAATACCTTGGAAAGTTTGATAAGGGCTGTAGATTCTCTTTCCCAAGTTTCTGTAGATTTTTTTGGATTGTAGCTTACTTGTATAGCCATTGCTGCATCAGGTATATAAAAATCTACTTCTATATTTTTATTATAGAAGAAAACTTGTTCGTCTAACCCATATCTTCGTAATAGTTCCATTGCAACCATATTCTCTAATAATGATGTGTCTATATCCATGGCAAGGATACTGATAATACCGTTATCTACAAAATAGTATTTAGGGTTGGTCTCACGTTGTGTGAGATTGTCTGCGATATTCTTGATAGGATAAATTAAGAAAGCATCTTTAGAATATTCTATATAATTGATGAGAGTTGGTTTGCTGAGTTTAGCACCAGTAGATGCTATTATATTGGTGAGTCGTGTGAAAGAAATTGGTTGCTTTACGCTCTCAGCAAGTTTTCTGAAAAGTATGCGAAGTGATAACTGGTTCTCTATTTTGTTGCGAGAGGCTATGTCGCCGAGATAAATCTTTTGATATACACTATTGATATAATCTCTTTTTGATGCCAGTTTTGCACCTTCAGGAAAACCTCCAAAATGGAAATAGCTTTCAAAATATCTTTGTACTTTTGCTCTTCCTGATGTGGTTGCGATGATATCTGTGTCATAAGAAATCTCATTGGCATTCAGAAATTCAGAGAAACTATATGGCATAATGTGTTTAGTGATATAGCGACCTCCCAAGGTCGTTGCCACATCACTGCTAAGCATTTTGGCGTTGCTGCCTGTAATATAGACTCTGTACTTGTTGTCAGCTAAGCGTCGTGCAAATTTATCCCAACCATCTATATTTTGTATTTCATCAAGAAATAGAATTGGGCGTTTGTCTGACATCATACCATGAACCTCAAGGATGAGGTTTAGTTCTTGCGCAGTCATGCCCATCAATCGCTCATCCTCAAAATTGAGATAGAGCATAGAGTTCCAACTGATACCTTGTTTCAGATATTGTTGAATTTGCTGATAAAGCATGAATGATTTGCCGGCTCGTCTTACGCCTATCAAGACATAGTTGGCAAACTCTTCCATTTGGATGTCTCTTGGGACAATATGCTGTAATTCTATCTCTTTTCTATTTTCCAAGAGTATTTCTCTGATAACTTCTTTTTGTATCATAATCTCTTATTGTTTAATTGATTTTGCAAAAATACGATTATTTTGTTAAATCGACTAAACAATATGCATAATTTAACATAAAAAGTATCATTGTTGTCAAAATTGAAGAGTTGCCTGAAGGTGCTTTTCGTCGTATTGGTCCTTCTGATGAAAAGTGCTCAGAAGAAGATATATATTTTTTCTATCAGTCTGCTGATACCTATGATTGTTGTATTGTAGATGATGCAGACCTTGATGATATAGATGAGAATGCACTCAACTTCTATCGTAAACTTCGTGAGAGAAGTGGGTGCGATAGATAATGCTACGTATCGCCAGCTGGATTCTTCGATAACTCATGCCCGAGCACGTTTGAAGATTCATAAGCTCTGCGATCTTGGATTTATCGAGAAGATAGGGCAGGGTCGTAACACTTATTATATAAGAACCTCCAAGGTGGTATCCTTAGGAGAAAGGTTACGACCTCAGGACGAAAAGATACCACCTCAGAGCAAAAGGATACCACCTCAGCATGGTACATTGGGCGAAAGGTTACCACCTCAGGACGAAAGGTTACTACCTCTGCATGGTATATTAGGCGAAAGGTACCAAGGTGAAGATGAAAGGTACCAAGCTTACCTTGGTACCTTTGAAGAGGAATGTATGTTAAAACCTTGTGAAGAGTTGGTACGAGAACTTCCTAATGAATTGCAAGAAAGAGTCAATAATATCGGTAACCGAGCTTCTCGTGAGACAGTATGCCAACTCTTAATAGATTTATGTGCATTTAAGCCATATAGTTATGAGGAACTAGCTTCTATCTTGCAACGGTCGCCTAAGGCATTAAAGGATAAATATCTGAAGCCTTTACGATTAGCAAACAAGCTCTTCTTTTGGATTCCGGAAATGATTAATCATCCTCTTCAAAAGTATGTTGCTGACCCTTCGATGGCGAGAAGTAATACAAAGAAAAAATAAAGAAAAGTCCGTGTGGTATTTACTTACCCATGGACTTTTTGGTTCTTATTTGTACTGATGTTGGTCATTTTGTTACAGAATCTTAACTGTACGTTAAAAAAAATAATTAGTTTTGTTAGGTAATCTGTAATGTATATATTTGCCCCCGAATGGTTTAGTAATAGTGCTTACCATAATTTTTTAATAGATAAAGATATGAATACAGTTAAAGCTAGACTTTATGTTTGTGGAGATTGTGCGAACAAAATAAAAGATGCAGGTCTTCCTAAAGATGCTTATAGGTGTCCTCTTATAGTTGATGTTATTAATACTGATATTGTTTGGGATACCACAGATGCTACTGATTGTATTAGAGAAGGGCGTTATCAGTGCATATGTACTAGTAATGCTGATGTTGAACTTTATAAATAATAAATTATGAATAGTTGTATTTTTATTGATTTTGTTGATGCAAATCACTATCGAAAACTAAAGGAGGAGTATAGTGATAAAATTATCGGCACGTGGGATAGAATGTCAGATGTGGTTTCTGTTTTATCCTATGCTGCGAAAAATGTAGTGATATTGTTGCCACCTACAATTACTAAGAATGCTGTGGAATTATGGTTGCTTGCTTTTCAAAAAAGGTTGAAGGAAGAAAATGTATGGTTTGTCTTAAATGTAGGAATATCTGGAATTTCTGAATCTTCAACTTCTTCAGATGTTGTTTTTGATAAAGATGGCTATATGGCAAGAATTCGATACGTTGTTTCTTATCAAAAAATAGTTTGTTAATAGTTGACGAGGAAGAATAAGGTTTTCTGTTCTTCCTCGTTAATGAAATGTTAATTATATATCAAACTATTTGGTTGTAATATTCTGTCTTAAATTATTGTAATGTTTTATAGTAAGGGTATTGTAGAAATATTTGCCGCAGCATTCCTCTATATGATAATAGTCTAAGATGCTTTCAATATCTGCCCAGATTTTGTTTTTTTTGTCTTTGTTAGAAAAAATGTGCTCGTAGTAATCGTTAATGAGGAAGTTGATGTGGTTAGTTTTTGAGTACATTTTTATAGCTTTTGTTTTATCTGCTTTTATTTGTTGGTCATTTTTTCTAGAGAAATCTACTTCATCAGAGCTGCGTCCATTACACGAATAATAATTTAGATCATTGCACAAAGGGAGTAGTGATCTTATATATGGATCTGTGGATTCTATACTTCTTTTCTCTTCCATAAAATAATGGTCATCTCTTCCTGGGCGGCTCTGAAACCAAGCGGATTGCGTAACGCTATAAGTTTGTAATTCTTTTTCTATTTCGAAATTTTGAACATATGTGTGAATCTTTAAAAGCTTATCTTCTCTTTCTTTTTGAGAAGGTAAATTGCCAACTTCAAATTCCTTTAATGCCAAAAAATACTCAAGAAGAGCATTTTCTTCTGCTGTGAGTACTTTCTCAAGATATATTATTGCTTCTTGTTTTTTTGTTGGATAATATAAGCATTTAAATCCCTTTTCCATTTGTATAAATGGAGAGAAAGTTTGTATTTCATTATCTAGAGAACCATTGATGAGTTTAAATGATGATAATTCCTTTATTTCTAAAGCATGCTCATAATCGTTGCTATTTACTAGGTATACAACAAAAGTCTTTTCCTTTAGTTGAAATCCACGTTCTTTTTCAAAATAGCTCAATATCGGAAATCCCATTTTTATCATGGTGCTTCCCCGAATTTCTGAGCAAGAATAGCCTACTACAATACCAAAAGTATCATGCTCATTGCATTGTAACACAATACCAATATGTAAAACTATAGAATCTCTACTGCTTGCGGAAATTATATTAATATGTTGTTTCATACTTTATGTATATTGAAAAACTATAGATGTAAAAATAGGAGATAAGCTACTGTATTTTTACAACTTATCTCCTATTATCTTATAAATGTCTTACGCCTTGAAGCTTTCCAAATCTTCTGCCTTGAAGTTCTGGATATATGCTGAATGACCGAGAACTTCCTCCTCTGCCATGCGAACATATACGTTGGCACTCTTGGCAAACATCTCTGGAGCCTTGGTTGCATCGTCGAGGATGAGGAGAGACATTACGATGTCGCCAGTCATATTGTAGAGACGGCGAGCTAGGAAGTCGTGAATTGCCTGATTGTTAGCTTCCTTCACCTTGTTGATGGCTGCCTCGTAAAGATCTACGAGCTTGGCAACACGCTCCTTCAATGGCTTCAAGTCATCTGATACCTCGCTCTCCAACATCTCCTTAATGATGCTGAGATAAGTACCGTTGGTGATGTAGCGGATGGCTGCAACAACCTGAAGCTGGGTGGTACCCTCGTAAATAGAGAAGATGCGGGCGTCGCGGAACAGGCGCTGGCACTTGTACTCCATGATGAAACCAGAACCACCGTGGATGCTGATGGCATCGTATGCATTCTGGTTAGCATACTCTGAGTTCATACCCTTAGCCAATGGTGTGAATGCATCAGCCAAGCGGGTGTATTTCTTCATCTCCTGACGTTCCTCTGGAGTGAGCTTAGTGTCGCGGGCGATGTCTTCCAAAGCCTTGTAGATATCTACGTAGCGAGCGCAGCAGTAGAGGAGTGAACGGCCTGCATCCAACTTAGCCTTCATTCTTGAAAGCATGTCATAAACGGCTGGGAAGTTGATGATCTTCTCACCAAACTGAGCACGCTCCTTGGCATAAGCCAAACCCTCATTGTAAGCCTCCTGCTCAACACCTACACTCTGAGCAGCAATACCCAGACGGGCACCGTTCATCAGAGCCATCACGTACTTAATCAAACCGAGACGGGTGTTACCGCAAAGCTCTGCCTTGGCATTCTTGTAAACCAACTCGCAGGTAGGAGAACCGTGAATACCCAACTTGTGCTCGATGTGACGAACGGTTACGCCACCATCACGCTTGTCGTAGATGAACATGGAAAGACCACGACCATCCTTGGTGCCTTCCTCTGAACGGGCCAGAACCAGGTGGATGTCTGAGTCACCATTGGTGATGAAACGCTTCACACCATTCAGACGCCATGTGCCGTCCTCATCCTGAGTAGCCTTCAGCATTACGCGCTGCAAGTCAGAACCTGCATCAGGCTCAGTCAAGTCCATACTCATGGTCTCGCCAGCGCAGATGCGAGGAATGTACTTCTGGCGCTGCTCCTCAGAACCGAACTCATAAAGAGTATCGATACAGCTCTGGAGCGACCAGATGTTCTGGAAACCTGCATCAGCTGCAGCGATAATCTCAGAAGCCATAGAGAAGATGGCGTTAGGCAGGTTCAAACCGCCGTAACGACGAGGCATTGACAAGCCCCAGAGGCCAGCCTTGCGGGTAGCATCGAGGTTCTCGAATGTCTTGCTGGCATAAATCATGTGGCCGTTCTCCAGGTGTGGACCTTCGAGGTCAACATCCTCAGAGTTTGGTTCGATGATGTTAGCAGCTACATCGCCGGTAATATCCAGCAATCGCTTGTAGTTCTCGATAGCATCCTCGTAGTTGACAGGAGCATCTTCAAACTGGTCTTTTTCTGCGTAATTTCTTTCCTTCAAGTCCACAACACGCTTCATGAGCGGATGATTCAAGTGGAACTCTATTTCAGGATGGTCTGTATAATAATTAGCCATATTTTTTTATTTTTGGAAGGAGTTAAAGGAGTTAAGGAGTTAAAGGAGTTAAGACAACACCTTTATCTCCTAAAATGCTAGCTGATAGCACTATTGTTTATAACACCTTTGCAATATGCATTTAGAAGTTTACTAGCTTCTTCAATACTCATGCATAATGCCTCAAATTCACCTTTCTGCAAGAAACTTAAATCTCTTGATAAGATAATGTAATCTCTACATTCCTCAAGGCTTCCTTGCGAAATGTTGAAGAAACGGAGTTTGTCAGCTTTGCTAAGCTTCTTATAGCCTTCTGCAATGTTTGCTTCGATAGACACAGCTGCTCTTCTGAACTGGGAAATCAATCCAAATCGCTCCACTTCAGGAAAATGTCCTGTTACCTGATAAACGAGTAATACAAAAGCATGAGCCTTCTGCCAAGCATAAATATCTTCGAATCTAAACATACAAATACTATTGTCTTAACTACTTTAACTCCTTAACTCCTTAACTCCTTGTATATTATTTACTTTGAATTCTGCTTGTAGTACTTGATGAGCTTAGGAACCACATCCTCTACATTACCGTTGATAACGTAGTCGGCAATCTTGTTGATTGGAGCATCTGGGTCGTTGTTTACAGAGATGATGATGCCTGAATCCTGCATACCGGCGATGTGCTGAATCTGACCAGAGATTCCGCAGGCGATATATACCTTAGGATGAACGGTAACACCAGTCTGACCAATCTGACGGTCGTGATCTACCCAACCTGCATCTACTGCAGCACGAGAAGCACCAACCTCACCATGGAGGAGATGAGCCAATTCGAAGAGCTGGTCGAAGCCTTCCTTGCTTCCTACGCCATAACCGCCGGCTACGACGATGGCAGAACCCTTCAGGTTGTGCTTGGCAGCCTCTACGTGGTGGTCGAGTACCTTTACTACGAAGTCCTCAGCAGGAACATACTTGCTTACCTCTGGATAAACCACTTCCTTCTTGCACTCACCCTCGTAGATGCTCTTCTGCATCACGCCAGAGCGGACTGTAGCCATCTGTGGACGGTGGTCTGGGTTTACGATAGTAGCCACGATGTTACCACCGAAGGCAGGACGAATCTGATAGAGCAGACCCTCGTAGTGCTTGCCGCTCTTCTTGTCATCGTAATCACCGATTTCAAGCTCTGTACAGTCGGCGGTAAGACCGCTGGTCAATGAAGAAGAAACACGAGGACCGAGGTCGCGACCGATAACGGTAGCACCCATCAGTGCAATCTGAGGCTTCTCCTCCTTGAAGAGGTTGACGAGAATGTCTGTATGAGGAGCTGAAGTATATGGGAACAATCCCTCAGCATCGAAAACAAATAATTTATCTACACCATAAGGGAGAATCTGATCCTCTACCTTGCCCTTGATGCCGGTACCAGCTACGATGGCATGGAGCTCTACGCCCTGCTGGTTAGCGAGCTTACGACCCTTGGTGAGCAATTCCTGAGATACTTCGGCAACGGTTGTGCCTTCTACCTCGCAATATACAAATACGTTGTTCATTGTCTTTTCAAAATTATCCGATAATACTTTCGTTCAACAATTCCTTCATCAGTCCGTCGATGTCTTCATCGCTGCTGGTCAAGGTCTTGCTTTCCTTAGCCTGGAACACGATGTTCTTCACGGCCTTCACCTTGGTAGGTGAACCGCTCAAACCGCACTGTGCAGGGTCGCCGTCAACATCGGCAACACTCCACTGGTTCAGAGTCAAGTAAGGGCGCTCTTCATAGAGGTTGGCCCAAGGCTCATCACCCTTGCGCTCCATAGGGCAGGTAGCGTATTTATATTTCATTACGAGCTTCACGTTGCAAGGGCGACATGGAGCAGCACTTCCGTTTACGGTGATAACCAATGGCAATGGAGCCTCAACAGTCTCCACACCACCATCAATGAGGCGGCGTATAGTAGCCTTGCCATCCTCTACCTTGAGGATTTCCTCTGCGTAGGTTACCTGGTTCAATCCCAACTTCTGAGCCACCTGAGGACCCACCTGAGCAGTATCACCATCGATAGCCTGGCGACCACCGATCACGATGTCAACGTCACCAATCTTCTGGATTCCGGTAGCAAGGGCATAGGAAGTAGCCAATGTATCAGCACCGGCAAAGAGACGGTCGGTGAGCAACCAACCCGTATCTGCACCACGATAAAGACCCTGGCGGATGATTTCTCCAGCACGTGGAGGACCCATGGTCAAAATTCCAACTGTAGAACCTGGATTCTGCTCCTTCAAGCGGAGAGCTTGCTCCAATGCGTTCAAATCTTCTGGATTGAAGATAGCAGGAAGGGCTGCACGGTTTACGGTGCCTTCAGCTGTCATCGCATCCTTACCCACATTTCTTGTGTCAGGTACTTGCTTGGCAAGTACTACGATTTTTAAACTCATATCAATTAATGGTTATTGTTAAATTTTTCCTAAGTTTGTTAGTGCTTGATTCTCAAGATGTCTGTTTTCGAGTTCATAGTCAGACGGTAATCTGTCCGAAACAGGACTTTCAAATGTCCATATTGGGTCAAAACACAGCCGCAAAAGTAACACTTTTTTGCGTGTTACCCAAATATTTCGTTAGAAAAATGCACAAAATAGGATAGTTTGTGCGCAAAATGGAATATTTGTGCAGGTTTTTCTTGGAAGAATGAAAGAAAAGTTGTAGTTTTGTAGGCAAAAGATTCATGTCTTGGAAACTGAGGGACAGAAGTCTTGGAAACAAAAAGAATAAATCTAAGAAAAGTAGCTTAAATAATAATGAAGAAAGTTTTTGTAAGTGGTTGCTATGACTTGCTGCATAGCGGTCACGTTGAGTTTTTCCGCCAGGCGTCTCAGTATGGCGACTTATACGTAGGTATAGGTTCCGACCAGACGATTCTCGGCTACAAGCATCATAAGACGTTCTATCCCGAGCAGGAGCGCCTTTTCATGGTGAAGTCTATTAAATATGTAAAGGATGCCTTTATCAACCAGGGTGATGGCATTATGGATTTTATTCCGACGGTGGATTTTGTGAAGCCTGACATCTTCGTGGTGAATGCAGACGGCAGCAGCGAAACCAAGCGCAGGTTCTGCGAGGAGCGAGGCATTGAGTATGTTGTGTTGCAGCGCACGCCTGCCGAGGGCCTGAAGGCACGTTCCAGCACCGACATCAAGGATTCCACCTGCCAGCTTCCTACCCGTCTTGATTTGGCAGGTACCTGGATAGACCAGCCTTACGTCAGCTGCCATGCTCCGGGCTGGGCGATAACCATGTCGCTGATTCCTACCTTCGAGGTGCGTGAGCGTTGTGGTCTTTCCACTTCTACCCGCAACATGATCAAGAAGATCTGGCCGGTGAAGTTGCCTGATATGAATCCGGAGATTCTTGCCAAGCTGGTGTTCTGTTTCGAGAACGATCCTGAGCGCAACGATGGCATTGTGAGCGGGGCACAGGATTCCATAGGGATCTGTATGCCTGGACTGGTGCGTCATTATTATGACAACCGTTTCTGGCCGGATAAGTTCGAGACCTGTCTTGACGAGGACGTTCTCACCTGGGTGGAGAGTCATGTCTGCATGATTCCGATGGAGCCACGCTGTCCGGGCTGTTCCGTGGTAGAAGGCAAGGACATTACCGAGCCAAAGGTGAAGAATCTTGCCAAGGCTGCCGATGACTGTTGGAATGCCATTCTCCGGAAGGATTTCTCAGCCTTTGCCTCTGCCTTCAAGGCGTCGTTTGATGCTCAGGTAGCCATGTTCCCAGCCATGATTCAGGGTTGCGTTCAGGGCTTCATAGATGAGTATTCCGTCCTTCCTGAGGTTCATGCATGGAAGATGCCGGGAGCTGGTGGCGGCGGCTATCTGGTACTGGTTGTTGATGATGTGAAGGCATTTGCCGAAAAGCATCCGGAGACTATTGATTTGACGATTAGAAGAAAGTAGCGAGGGCGGTTGAACCATCTGCCCTGTGTATAGATTAGGCACGGATTGCACGGATTTTCCTTTAAATTATAAATGCGCTTTTTGCATTATCGTCTAAAATCTCCGTGTAATCCGTGCCTAAAATCTGCTACACCCTCTTATTCGAAGCTTTTCAGTCTTGCAATATATTTGCCGAGAATATCGAATTCGATGTTCACCACGGTTCCCACTTCGATGTTGCAGAAGTTGGTGTTCTCTCGTGTATAAGGAATGATGGCAACGGTGAAGGTGTTGTCGGTAGGCTCGCAGACGGTGAGCGAAACGCCGTTCACGGTCACGCTGCCCTTGTCCACCGTGAAATAGCCTTTTCTTGCCATTTCCTTATTGAGCTTATATTCGAAAGTAAAATAAGTAGAGCCATCAGCGTCTTTCATTGCGATACATTTGGCAGTCTCGTCCACGTGTCCCTGTACTATATGACCATCCAGACGGCCGTTCATCACCATAGAGCGCTCTACGTTCACCTTGTCGCCCACCTTGAGCAGACCGAGATTGCTGCGGTCCAGGGTTTCCTTCATGGCAGTAACAGTATACGTGCCATCTTTTATTTCCACTACGGTGAGGCACACACCATTATGAGCCACACTTTGGTCGATACCGAGTTCATCAACGAAAGAGCACTTCAACGTAAAGTCGATGTTCTCCTTATCATGCTTGATAGCTACTACGGTAGCCATTTCTTCTACAATTCCACTAAACATATATTCTATTTTTATTTGGTTTCATGATTATTTCAGTTTGCAAAGATAGGGCATTCGGCTGAAACAACCAAATTATTTAAGTTCTTTTGATAATAACTAAAATGTTTCACTTTGTTACCGACAGCGCTACTTGTTTTGTATAAAGTAACTATTTCAAGAAATAGATGGGAGCATGCTGGGTGCCTTCCTTTACCATGATACCCTTTTCGCAGAAATGGTTGAGCCATTTCTGTGCCATGTAAGGAGTCAAGCCGAAGTGGATGCGCATGATACGTGTGGTGATGTAGCGATTCTTTTGAAGATACTCCTTGATTTTCTCCAACATCTTTTCTTCGGAGTATTTTGTAGATTGGTTGGAATAGCGGGAGCGGACGAAATGGACGTTGCGCTGTACTTCCTCCATTAGCTTACCTTCTGGCCGGAAGTTGATGCCGGTGATGCGTACTTCCTTGCCCGTAATCTTCTTGTCTGGATTCTCCTCTGGCATCTCTAGGCTAGCCGACATGGAGAAGTAGCCTATCTCTGGGATATAAAAGCGGCGCCCCATGGAGAATTCTTCCACTAAAATGTCATGAAGTTCTGCCAACACCGCAGCCACATCTCCCTTGGTGAGTGAGCAGCGGCTCTGGATTTTCTCTTGCAGTTGCTTCTCGGTCATAGGTTCATGCTGCACGATGCGAACGTATTGGCGCTTTTCTCCTGTGCCCTGGGCATTGTTGAGCATGTAAATGTCGTATTTCAGTTCCATATTTCTTGTTGTTTGATGGTTCGTTGTTCCCTATATTCTTTGTCTTCTATGAAAGATGATGCAAATATATATAATAATGTGATAACTTGTATCTTTTGGTATAAAATATTAGGTTTATTTAAACATTGGTATATGTCATGTGATTATACGGCATTTGCCATCCGACCGTATGATAAGTGTCGTATAATCGCATGACAAATGTCACGCAATCGTAAGAAAGGATTCCTTGCATCGTTATGGTTGCTTCCTTGCATCATATAAGTTGTGGCATTGTTATCATCCATCTAACCCTTGCCAATTTCAAGAAATGCTCATTCTGAATGAGTGGTTTTGCTTTGAACTACTCATTCTGAATGAGTAAAAATAATAGAAATTGCTCGTTCAGAATGAATAAAAATGAGGATTTTCTTGGTATTTATCATAAAATATCGTATCTTTGCAGACGATTAAATGTTTGAACATGAAAGAGTTATTAAAGCAACTTATATTTGAGCAGCAGGAATACTGCAAGAATATAGTACAAGATACTGTGCCGAGAGACATAGAGGAAGAGTGGCTTACCACAACGGAGATACTAATTATTACTGGTATAAGACGTTGTGGAAAGTCTGTTTTGCTCCAGCAAATGCGCAGTAAATTGCCGGAGCAAGACTTCTTTTTCAATTTTGATGATGAGCGACTGGTCAACTTTACTGTGGCAGATTTCCAAACATTGCAAGAATGTTTCTTCGAACTCTTTGGTGAGCAGCATACCTATTATTTTGATGAGATACAGAATGTGAAGGGCTGGGAGACCTTTGTGCGCCGTCTCTACAACGAAGGCAATAAGGTGATTGTAACTGGATCAAATGCCCGAATGCTGAGTAGAGAGCTTGGCACTCATCTCACGGGGCGTTATATCGCAGTGGAGATTTTCCCTTTTTCCTTTCAAGAATACTTGCAGTTGGCAAAGGTGCAGCTGGAAGCCAAGGACTTTTATCTAACCAGCAAGCGTGCCATCATCTTGGGGCATTTCAAGGAGTATTTGGAGAAAGGTGGATTTCCTAAGTATCTCCAGTCGCCATCCACTCGTTACCTCTCGTCACTCTACGATAGCATCATCTTCCGTGATGTGATGGCTCGTAATGGGTTGAGCAATAATAAGGAGATGCAGGAACTCATCTTTTATCTCGCCAGCAATGCCACGAAGCGCATTTCCTATACCTCACTGGGTAAGATAGTGGGCATTCGTCATTCCGAAACCGTCAAAAACTATTTGGAGTACATCGAGCAAACCTATATGATATTCCAGCTCATGAAGTATTCGCCATCGGTAAAGGTGCAGATGCTGAACCCTAAGAAAATCTACTTCATCGACAATGCCATCGTGAGTCGCATGGGCTTCAATGCCACAGATAATATGGGCGTGAAATTGGAGAATATGGTGTTTGTCGAATTAAAGCGTCGTGGGCATGATGTTTTTTATCATGCAGATAAGAAAGAATGTGACTTTGTGGTGAGGGAGGG
>OLGF01002985.1_pt1 | contig 14763 bp, 6 predicted proteins | sample 1604971 | NCBI WGS metagenome assembly OLGF01 (sample SAMEA3888902, study PRJEB22519) | human gut metagenome | biome: human gut; feature: human-associated habitat; material: faeces | place: Denmark | collected 2011 | reverse complement strand
TTCGCAGTCTGATCAAAAAACTGCTCCAGTTCCGGTTTGTCCGGTTCTGTATTACCGGCGGACTCAATACGCTGGTGGATTTTATTGTCTTTTTCCTGCTCACCGGTTCGCTGAAGTGGCCGGTGATCCCTTCCCAGGTCATCAGTTACAGTGCCGGGATTCTCAACAGCTACTGTATCAACCGCCGCTGGACTTTCCAGACCCGGAACCGGTTCTTCGGACGGGAAATGCTGTGGTTCATCGGAGTAAATCTCTGTGTGCTGGGAGTCAGCGTACTGTCCATGTGGGTGCTCACCACACAGATGGGCTTCGGGACGATCCTCAGCAAGCTCTGCACCACTGCCCTGACCATGGTGCTGGGATTTATACTCAACCGGCTGCTGGTTTTCCGCAGCCGCGCATAGTTTCAAAAAACAGACGGCCCGAATCCAGAGCCGTCTGTTTTATTATATCATTGTGTGTCCGCTTGTTAAATTATAAATAATACTTGATTTTCCAGAATCTGAGGAACATAATAACAGTAACGATAATTGTTACTGTTTCAAGGGGGATGTACAATGGAACTCAAGGGATCGCGGACCGAACAGAATCTGCTCAATGCTTTCAGCGGGGAATCGATGGCACGGAACAAGTATCTGTTTTTTGCAGAGAAGGCCAAGCAGGAGAACCATCCGGAAGCAGCCGTGCTGTTTGAAAAGATGGCACAGAATGAGGGAATGCATGGCAAGCTGCTCTATCACTACCTGAAGGGCGTAGGCGGCACAGCTGAGAACCTGCGGGAAGCCGTAGACGGCGAATATGGCAAGTGGAGCCGGATGTATCCGGAGTTTGCCCGGATTGCCCGGGAAGAGGGTTTTGAAGCCATTGGCAAGCTGTTTGATGAGATCACCAAGATCGAGCGCGACCATGAGGGACGCTTCCTGATGGCACTGGCAAAGCTGCACAATCCGTCTGTGGACACTTCCAAGCCGGAAGCTGCGCCCAAGAACTCCGGCGGCAAGCACATGGTGACTGTATCGGGTTACCGCTGCATGTTCTGCGGCGCCACTTATGAGCATCGTCCGGATGTCTGCCCGGTATGTCAGGCAATCGGATCGTTTGAGTCCACCACCATCCAGAAGGAAATGGAGGACTGAGTTCCATCAGGACTGTGTGCGACAGAAACCGGAATTGACGAATCTGAAATTTGTGGTATACTGATAAGGTATCAGCAAAAAACACAGAGGAGGCAGGAGCATGGCGGAAAAGACATCATTCAAAACCATCAGTGAAAACCGCCAGGTGCGCCATGAGTACTTTGTGGAAGAGACCTATGAGGCGGGGATTGAGCTGTATGGTACCGAGGTGAAGAGCCTGCGGGCCGGAACTGTCAATATGAAGGACAGCTGGTGCAGCATTGAAGATGGAGAGATTTTCATCAAGCAGCTGCATATCAGTCCCTATGAACATGGCAACATCTTCAACCGGGACCCGCTTCGGGTACGGCGTCTGCTGATGCACAAGTCTGAGATCCATCGTCTGTTGTGTCTGCTCAAACGGGACGGCTATACTCTGATTCCGCTCTCCCTGTATTTCAAGGGATCGCGGGTCAAGGTAAAGGTGGGCCTGTGTAAGGGTAAGAAACTTTACGATAAGCGGGCAGATGCAGCCAAACGGGATGCTCAGCGCACCATCGACCGTGCGATGAAACAGCGCACACGGTCCTGATTTACCTGGGGGCGTAAAGGCTTCGACGGGGATGCAGAAGTGCGGGCAGCGAGTAGGAGGCGGGACTCCTTCATCACCCCGAAATTAAAATTAAACGCTAACGATAATAGAGTAGCACTTGCTGCGTAACTAAACGCAGCCGTCTGACCGGACAGGACCACGGGTCCGGATCGGGCGTCGATTAGTGGTGAACGCCTTCAGCTTTTTCCTTGGGGCTGCTGGTGTATCAGAGGATACCGTAGCGCATAGCCTGTTTGCCGGCGGTGCGTGAGGGGAATCCTAAAAGACAAACTGCACTCGGAGATACCTGCGTGGAAGTGTTTTCGGACGGGGGTTCAATTCCCCCCGCCTCCACCATCTGAATGAGTCCCGCTTTTCGAACTATTTTATCGAAAAGTGGGACTTGTCATATCCGAGAAGCCTTGCAATATGGGGCTTTCCGCTTTTTCATGTCAAGGCACCGATTCTCCAAAACGCTCCAAACGCAAAACTAATATTTTTATGCATGGCGGCTATTTAAACACTACTTTCCGATAAAGCAGGCTTGTATGCGTCCTCAAAAGCCTGCGGTGTCTTGTAGTTCAGCGTCTGGTGGGGGCGCACCTCATTGTAGAACCCAATATACTCCTCCACGCTCCTACGAAAATGTTGTTCGGAGGTGTAGTCTTTTCGGTAAGCCTCCTCCCGTTTGAAGGAGGAAAAGAAAGTCTCAGCCACGGCGTTATCCAGTGGCCTGGCCGTTGCAGAGAAAGATTGCTTTACACCGTACTGTTGAAACAGACCGGTCAGCGTTTTTGAAACATACTGGCTACCCCTGTCACTGTGAAAGGTCAGGTTCTGCGGTCTCCCTCGCTCCTGATAAGTGGTTTTGAAGGTTGCGGTGACCAGATGTGTACTCATATGCTTTGATACCCGCCAGCCGATAACCTTGCGGGAGTATAGATCCAGAATGATACAGAGACAGACCCAGTAGCTTTTGACCTTGAAGTATGTAATATCGCTGACCCATATCTGATTTGGATGCTCTGCCGAAAACTCCCGTTTCAGCAGATTTTGTTTTGCATATTGTTGCTTGCGCTTGAACTGCTTTTTTGCATCTGTCCGGACACTGCATAGGCCTAACTCCTGCATAATGGCGGAAATGCGCTTTTTACCAACACGAATGCCGCTCTCAGCTAAAACGATGCGTATCTTTTCCGCACCAAAGCGCTGCTCACTGTCATCAAATACCTGCTTGACCTTCAGCATGAGCTGAGTTTGTTCCTCTTGGTATTGGCTTCTGTCCGCCTTACGGAAGATGTGGTTGTAGAAGGTCCCCCTTGCCACATCAAGAGCGTCACACAGCTCATGGACACTGAAAGGATTGCCCGGTCGATGATAGAGTTTCTCAAGAGTGGCAAGCTTTTTCTGCAAGGGTATATTCGACAGATACTCGGTCTGGCGAATGATCTCCATATGATGCTCCAGCTTTTGCAGGCGGCGGGAGATGGCATCGAATTCAGCAGGCGTGTAGGTATGGTTGGGCGTTTTGATCGAGCAGTATTCTTTGCGCCATTGGTACAGGGTGCTTTGCGAGATGTGCAACTCTTGACTTAGCGCTTTGATTGACTCGCCCTTTTCATAACGGCGGATGGTTTTGACTTTGAGTTCAGTTGAATAGGTGATTGGCATAGCCTCAGCTCCTTTGTCGGTGTTGAGGCTATTGTAGCAAAGCGTTGCCAAGAGCAATAGCTTGCAGTATAATAAAACATATCAAACATTTTTCTTACTACACCACATAGATAAAGAAGGTGAATGTGTTTATGGGCAACGATGAACTGCTCAACTATATCAGCATGTTCAGAGAAAAAGCCGAGCAAGGAAAACTGGTTATTTTTGTAGGTGCGGGAGTGTCTTGCAATGTAGACGGAATGCCCAGTTGGAATGCCTTGATTCAAAATATGGCAAAGGCGATTGATTATTCGAGGTGTGATACTTGCAGACATAGATTAGAAAGCTGTGAAAACACCTGCTTATTGAAAGATGATTTTTCGACAGATGAACTTCTAAAGGTACCGCAGCATGTGTTTAACAAGGATCAAGAATTATACTATCGTATATTAAACGAAAGCATTCCCGCTGTGACGGCAGATGCACCTTTGTCGTCAGCGATTTTTGATATCAATCCGGCACATATTATCACCACAAATTATGACCAGTTGCTTGAATCCTCGAAAAATATATTTTGTGAGCAATATCAGGTGATTGTTTACGATAAGGATTTGCTGAATGCGGACAAAGGAAAGTACATCATTAAAATGCACGGGGATCTTTCCGATGCTTCCAGCATTGTTCTAAAAGAGCAAGACTACTTAGACTATTCGCAAAAACACGTATTAATTGAACTCTTCATCAAATCGTTGCTGACGGACCATATTGTGTTGTTTTTGGGATATTCGTTAAATGATTATAACATCAAGCTTATTCTCAGTTGGCTAAACTATATGCGTTCACAAAACGGAGCATTTGATGTGGACAGAAGAGTTGGCTACCTGATTCTGGATCAGGAGATTGTTGATGATACTCAGCTTTCTTATTTTAGTAGCAATAATATCGAAGTAATCAATATTAACTCCATGCCGCTGATTCAGGAGATCCCAGCGGATCTATCCAATGAAATTGGAAAGCGTCTATATAGTTTTCTGCGTGTGATTGCCAATCCTGCATTAGAGGAGAATTTATCTACAATAGAAAATGCCGTAAAATTTATGTCTCGTTTCAGCTTTGTCAGCTATGAGCAAATTCTAAAGCTGCTTTATGTGAAAAGATATGAGGTTACGGACCGGGAATTACGTCTTTTTTCTGAAAACGATTATGCAAGATTAATAGCATTTATGGAGTCTGGGGACGAAGGTGCAACTGATTTAAGACAACTTTTTCTAAATGCTGGAATCGTATCCATACAGTGCATTCACGAGCATAAAGTCATGCGCTTTCGTATAGGAGAGCTGTCTGATAACGCTTTGCTGAAAAGTGAAATTTTTAATCTCTATATTCTGAATAAATATGATGAGATCAAAGCATTGCTCAACAGCGAGCATATAGATTTAGAAGCAAATGAAATGCTTTTTTACAAAAGCATTGTGGATGGTTTTAGTGAAATATTAAAATTCCACGAAGAAATAGATTGCTCTGGGTTCCCTATAGACCAGAAAGTTGCTTATCTGCATAATTCCGCTGTACTTGAGGCAATCCAGACATACTTTGGGGGCTTTGATTCTGCCAAAGTCAAACAATTTGTTCAAAATATCGCTGCAAGCAAGGAAAGAGAGGTGTTCTCTGGATATCTTGACATTTATAGTGGTAATACTAAAAAGAGACTTTCGATGTACGAAGCCTTAGAAAAGCTAAAGAAAGATGTTGGGGACAGAAATACCATTCATTTTGGTGGAACATCGTGTGCAAGGCTTTATGAAATAAAACGGCTTGCTATAACACAATACTTTTTTTACTATAACAACCACATTCTGTATCAAGGCTTTAGAGATTTAAAAGATTTTTTCAAACCATATATCGAAGCCATAATATGCGCAAATAGTGATGCGGCCCAAAAAACTACTCTTTTTGGAGATATGGAATTTGCAAACGAAAAGTATGCCGTAGAATACATTGATCTGGATATTATGGCAAAGTTTATTTCGACAAAAGATTTGAGTGCGCTTGTAAGGTCATATAATGTAAAACAATTGAATACGGGCGTACAGGAAGTTACATTCCTTGCAGAGTGCTTTAAGAATCTTTGTCATTCTATTGTGACTGCAAAGACTTATGGATTATTGCAATCGTCGTTTTCTGCGCTTTCCAATATAGTACTATTACTGAACTTGGTTGTCTTAGATGAGAATAGCAAAGAGATAATTGCAGCATCGGTAGAAGCGTTACTCAGTGATAAGATTATTGCTCCAATCTTCTTTTCTATAGGTTGGCCGGACTTTAGGCAAAGCTTGAGAGAGCTTTCAAAGCTTTGCAGCTTATTAGCATTTCCCCATAATTTTGAGTTTGTTCATCAAATAGTGGGCGGAGAAAAATTCTTTGAGTATGCGGTGAATGTGCATTTCAACAGTCTTCGTCATCTCATTGAGCAATTCATATCAAAGGATGAGGCAACTACAGATAAGATTCAGGCTATCATTGATACTACAGAGGATTTCCATAAGAAAGTCATATTATTGAGGTTGTTTTATCAGCAGATTACCGGTGATACGGTTCAACAGAAGTATAAATACATTTTATCCGATAACTTTGCACAACTGCCAATAGAGGCAATCTACGACTTTATATTCTCTGGATGGTTGACCCCAGATCAGAATTCAATCAAGGAATTTCTAAATGGAGTAATAGAGCTTAGCAGAAAAGAAGTCACAGGTGTGCACTCATACCCCGATCCGGTTGAGAGTAGATTGGAATGCGTCTATCTTCTCTATATAAACGATATGATATCTGATATAAGTGCTTTAAAAGAACTGTCTGAGGGAAGACCGCATTTGCAGTTCCTATTAGATTCGGAGAGTTTTGACTACTCTCAAGTCGACTTTTCCAATTATATGTGGGAAAACTATGCTCGTCATGAAAAGTACATGAGTTGTTTTATTGCCCACAAAGATGCTATCATACCGATAATTCAAAACCGAATTAAATCGGAAGAGGCAAGTGAGACCGAAAAAAGAATCCTATACGGTTTTCTGCTTAGCGGCAATGAAATTTGGAAAATATAAGCGTTTTATATGCCTATATGAAGAATATGCGGATGTAATGGTGTGATATCTATAGTGTTTCGCTATTACAAAAAGATTTTCCCTCTGCTATATGGCAGAGGGAAAATCTTTTATTCAATTGTTTCCATCGGTAATGGGTTCATGTTTCCCACCCACTGGTGTAAAAACGCGGAAGCTTGGTTTCGATTCAGATTGTCGTGGATTTTTTGGTTGTAGTAATTTCTTAGGCATCTGTAGCAAGACGAGTCGCAGTTACAGCTGTCTACAACGGAAATTGCCTTTGCAAGAACTTGTTGAAACGCTTGTCCATCTGCGGTCACAATTCTGCGAACATGGCCTGCACCACCAGCGACTGCATCATATAGAACAACAGAGAAAATCATACACCCATCCACAGATGTGTAGAACAAACATCCTTTGATGTCGGTGCGCTCTATCCCCATCTCGCGGGACAATCCCTCTAACAGAGCATAGAGCACTGACAGCATCACATTTATATCTGCCGCCTCTTGTGTCACAAAGGTAATTTTTGCCACATCTGTTTTGAAATCATGCGACAAACGATATTCTGTTGAGTTGCCCTCCTTATTAACACAACGGTATCCTCTGAAATTCTTGTGCTCAAGGGGGACTCCGGTTTCGCTTGCATATCCGCAAGCAGGACAAACCTTGTAATCTGTCTGACCAATGACTACGAGAGAGTCATTTGAGGTGGATTCAATTTGCAGAACTTGACCGTTTACTTCGAATATTTGCTTGGCGATTAGATTACGATGCGGGTCTCCGATATAGTAGTCGTCTGTCTTAAAATCGTGTTCGGGGCGGTGCATAGGAACAGGTCGGGCTTCTTTTTCTGCACAGAATCCCATGCGCGGTTCCAATGTTTTTCTCCAAGACAGGCGTTTGATGGGTGTATGGCAGGAAACGCATTCGCGACCACTGCCAGTAACAGGATCTTTAGTGAAGTTTGGCTGACCGCAAGCAGGACACTTGGGGCAGTAGAAGCCTTTCTCCCATGCGGCGTCCGCATTTTTACCCGGCATTTTGCGAATATAGCGGCTGACATACATTTTGCCATCTGCCACGACCTCTGCACCGGGAGCGTACTCTGCGATGGCCATTTGTAGGTCTCTGGCTAATTGCAGAGCTTTTCCTCGCCCCACGGCGTTGATGTCCGGAATCAACTCAACGGTATCCACAGGGAAACCGTACTTGGGAAGTACATTATTCCGGACCAAAAAACCGATAAGACTCTTTTTTCCAGCGTTGTCATCTTTGCTGCACCTGAAATTTCTAAGGGTACGACTCCAGACTCCAGCGGCTTCATCATCGTGTCTGCGGCGGCAAGCCAACAGTTCTTTTTCCATTTCCGCTACTGCTCCACGGAAATCCTGTACGGCGGTTTCAAGAACACCGTTCTCTCCGCAAAGTCTGTTTATCCAACCGAAATCAGAAATCCCAAGGCGCTGATGCATTTTTGCTGGAATCGAGCGTAGTAAAAGCTGTCGGAGATTTTCCGGCTGTGTATTTAAGTACTCCTTCAGCAGTTCATAGCCGCCTTCATTCAACAAGACGGTTTGGTTATCACCCGCATAGACTTCCCTGTGCTGTGCGAAGAAGGAACTCAGAGCTACAGCAAAAATATGACGATTTAATATCTTTTCGTTCTCAATCTCGAAAATTGGGGCTTTGATCTTTCCGCTGATCATAGCCGTCGGGTCGTCATAATATGTAAAGTCGTGAGAGGATAATTTCGCATAAGTCATAACAAATGCCGCAGAATGCTTTGCTCGACCGGCACGGCCTGCCCTCTGCACATAATTGGATGGACTGGGCGGGACATCACGCATATACACAGTTTCCAGACTGCCCACATCGACACCCATTTCAAAAGTCGTAGAGCAACTGAGTGCATTGATTTTCTTTTGCACAAAGGCTTCTTGATACCGTGTTTGCTGATCCTTTGCAAGCTGCGCCGTATGCTCCTTGATATATAGCGGTTCAGAGTGACTGCTGCTATAGAGGCGGGCGTAGTGGTTCATGGCAGAATCCTTTAGAGGATCACAGGGTTCCAAAGTTCCTGCGCATTTTACGGAAGCACATTGTTTTTTTACATTATACGGCGTGACCCGACCACATTTCTTACAACGGTAAAATTTTGTGCTTTCGGTTCCACCGATGCAAATATCAAAATCGTTCGCATCGAGTACAAATTCCTCCGTTTCCGCTTTGAACACATTAGTCCAATAATCTTCTAAAATGACATCCGCTTCATCATCGGAAATACCCAATGCTCGCGTCAGCCGCACGAGTCGACTGTTGGGATAATAATTCCCGTTGGGACGCTTTCGACCACGCCACCCGGAGATCCAGCTTTGCTTTGCGGAGTCTCCTGTACGCAGCAATACCAACTTCTTTGCCGAGGGTGTAAAGAAAATATACTCGCGTTCAGCGGCTGTCAGTGTATATTCCTTTCCCGCATCGACGGCACCGGAGAATACCGCGTCCTGTGTCAGAAGTTCAAGCAGAGCTATGGCATCCTGTGATGAGAGGTTATACGGATTGCCCTGAAAAGCCGTAGCTACCTGAGCATTTCGCCTGTATGCAAAAGAAAGTACGCCCATTGACACAAGGCTGGTGCCGCGGCGGGCATTGAACATTTCATTCAGAATCGCCACCCACGCATTACTGCGGCTCGCAGCAGATAACTTACCCACATCTTGATTTTCGCCAGCATCCCACTCGGCAAAAGATCTGTTGTTTTCAAAATAGCGGCTGAGTTCATCGACGAATTGAAATACGCTTACTTTTACTATGCCGCTATTGCGATATTTCTCCGCAATGTGCCAAATACCTCGTCTACGCAAAAATTCATCATAGGAACGCTCCATATAGGAGGCGAAAAACGCCGCTTCACTTCGGCTGTCAGAGAAGCAAAGAAACTGCCGCATCAGCTTTTTACGTATTTGCTGTGGTTGCGCTGTGCCAGCGAAGATGCTGCGCCGACCAGAATTTTGATTTTCCTTTAGTGCTGATGCTATGGTGACTTCCTCGTTGGGAAGTTGCTCGAAAAGCTCGGTTCCCAATACAGCGGTGGCTGCTTCGCTTCCCAAATAGAAGCGACGGAACGAACCAAAGCCGCAGGCAGGGCATCTGGCAACATGGTTTTTGTGTTGTTCTATTTTGCGAAGCTTGCGATAGTTGGATTCGCTGTGTTCACATAGTGGCTTAAATTTTGTGTCTGCTTCCGTAGAGATAGCCCCGCAAACCGAGCAAATGACAAAATCGTTTGTGGCATCATCTGCACAATCTTCCTCGTCAATCAGTACATCTTCTGCGCCGTCCTTAAGGTAATAGAAGTCGGAAGGGTCGTCCAGCCCCTTCCGCGCTGATGGGCGCAAAGCGCCGCCTTCTTCTCTGCCGACAATAGCCATTCGTCCACAATCTGTGCAGACAGCGGCCTCGAATACCGTAGCATCGGTTTTGTTGTTTTCGTTTGTAAACGAGTGCTTCCGATGTAAAAACAGGTGCTTCGGAGAAGCGAGTGTGATATATGCCCCCTCTAAGGCTCGCACAAAAAAGTGATAGCGGGGTTTGATCAGATTTGCGCCATCTTTTTCGGCGCGAGCACAGACTGCAATGAAGGATATGACCTGTTCATTTGTCATAGGGCATATTTCGGACAGGGCCTGACGTAGCTGTGCGACCGTAATTGGCTGGTGTGCGACCTTCCGAAGCAAAGCAAACAGCCGGGAATGCAAGAAAAGCGCATAGAGCTTTTCGCCCTCGCTCCCTACCGGAGCGAAGTCAGCGTGATAGCGGGCTAACACGGAGGAAATATCAGGACTTCTTTGCAGTTCCTCAAAAAGTGCTGGTGCAAAGTCCAAAAAATCTTCCATGGCAGGTCGCTTTTCTGTGGAACGAATAATTCCAGATCGTTGGAATGCAACACCACATAGCTTTTCAGCAAAGCTCAGGATATCACCATCTGCATCAGGCCCACCAAGTGTTGCACTTGTCAGAATGTATTGAACACTATCGGGTTCGCTGATCCTCGCCCGGAGTCGGCGCATCAGCAGGGAGGTCTCCATGCCTGTTGCACCTTTGTAGATGTGTGCTTCGTCTAAAACAATAAATTTTAACTTGGCACCGGAAAATACCGCGTCATCCTTTGGCCGCAGCATCATGTATTCCAGCATGGAATAGTTGGTTATAAGAATATGGGGAGGCCGTTCCTGCATGACCTCACGGGAGATGATTTCATTGGGAGCAGGGTCTATCGGCTCCCCAGCTTCATCGTGGTAGGTGCGGTGGTACTCTGCCAGCGCCTTAGACTGTGTATGCTCGGTATTGCCATTGTAAACACCGTAGCATATCTGAGGGTAATTCTTGAAAAGAGCGCGCATACGCTTCATCTGGTCATTGGCCAGCGCGTTCATCGGGTAAATGATGATTGCGCGGACACCGGCGGAAAGAGTTCCGGCTTCCTGCTCCCGTAATAGATGATTGATGATGGGCAGCAAAAAACTCTCCGTTTTACCAGAACCTGTTCCTGTCGTAACGACCAGATTTTCCCCTTTGTCCGCTTTCAGCATGGCAGTTTCCTGATGCTGATAAAGAGGTCTGTCCAGCTTTAGCTCACGCTCTTTTTCTGCAACAGGCTCCAGGTTTTCAAACAAGATACTTGCTTTTTGCGCTTGGATCAATTCTCGCAATGTATGCCCTGTTTCATAGGAGCCGCCAATATCAAGAAAGGGCCCGCTGGCTACCATACCGTCCGTTTGCAACTCTTTCCGAAATTCTCGCTCATAGTCGGTGTCAGCCATATCAAAAGTGGTCGTGATATAATCAATATAGCTATCTTTGATTTCCTTAGAAGCCTTGATGGGATCAAACATATTGGTAGCCCTCTCTAATGCTGTACTTGAAATAGTCGGGTGTCTTTAATCGATGATGCTGTTCAGCTTTGCTCATATAAGTGGCCGGATTACGGTTGACTATTGTGGAAAAATCCTTATCAACATATACTGCATCCTCCGTTGTACACCGTAGGATCAGCAAGTGTTCGTTGACAATCCAAACCTTAACAGGGTTGACCAATTCAAAGTCATTTGACGGCTTGGAGTTAAACGGGATGCGTCGCCCTGTACTGCTAATAAAGGATAGCGTTGCCGAATAGCACGGTGCGGGCATTGTTTCACCAGATGCGACAGTTGTCCCTTGGTAGTCCAAATTTGTCAGGATTCCGCATCCGTACTTCATAAGCAACGCTTTCAGGGTCTCTGTCTCAAAATCCCAGTAGAGCGCATCTCCTATAATAAGCTCTTTCCCGTCATAAAGCCATTCGAGTGGATTTCCAACGCAATATGAACCCTTGAAAATAAGTTCATTCATTCCGCCGGAAAACAGGCTTTTCTTTTTTAGGAAAACTTGATAAGAATAGTTTCCCAAGGCGTAGGAACTGGTGTTGGCAAGGGCGGTGCTTTCTGTTGATGTCGCATAAGTGTCGATACTTCCGCCGGGGCGTTGGACTTCGACTTGAAAGGTGCTTTCGGGATCGCCAACATAGTTGCCCTCCGGTTGCCAGTGCAGGGTGCTGTCAATTACTTCGATTGGCGGAGCAGCAAAGGTGGGCTTACAGGCGATGGTGGTAATTTTTCGGTTTATATGATTTCCTGCTATATTCTCCAGAGAAATCCACAGATCATACTCTGCCTGCGGCGCCGCTATCGCACGGAGCGTATTGCCAAGTTCGAAATAGGAAGGACTCGCCTCTGGAACAGGGCTTATACCAAGCATGAGCTGTCCACTCCATCCCTCCGGCAACTCCAGCTTCACGAATTCGTCGTGCAGAATGGATTTGTGCCAAATCATACCCGGAATCTTGAATGCATTATGCCCCATCAACGCGCAGTGAACCAAAGGGATGTACAGTTCAAGCTGCCAAGTCATTCCGGAAACGGGGACGATTATACTGTCAGAGGTATCTTCTAAGACCAGGGAATAATGAAACTGCTTGGCGGCAAAGGAGATATTGGCAGTTGCTTGTGATCCGTCTGCATAGTAGATGGGTGCGTTTAAAGTAACATTGAAATCTGCAAGAACTATGTAATTGAATTCATATTTTACCAAGTCAGTAGCAAGGTCGATTATACGGACACAGTGGCAAAGGCCATCATTTTCTGATGGAATTTCCAATTCATTTCCGCCACCACAGAAAGCATCTGCATTGTGACGCATTCCGTCGATGGAGAATTGGTATCGTATGCTTTTTTCTCCCTCGGGGAGAACGATAAAAAGCTGGAAGGGGGCAGGAAAAATATCGAAGGATACACCCTGATGGATTACTTGGGCAGAGACCGCTTTACGCAGGGAGGTATGATGGCGGAACTGTGCCGCAGTCGATGCGCATACGAAGATCTCTCGGCCATCAATGGCAGCTGATGACACCTCGTCCAAATTTATGCGATACAGTTGCCCCGGATATGGGTAGCTATATATTCCGTCTGTATCATCGGGAAAGGTTACTTCCTGCAAGTTGCTGGCAAACAAGTAAATTGTTCCACAGTGGGGAGTTCTTTCAGCCCCCGATGCATCCAACAAGATATATTGGCGATATAGCTTTTCAGCCGAATTATAGAGAAGCTCTCCGTCATAGTGGATCTCTACCCGTATAGCCGGTGTGTTTGAAAAATCATACAACATTTCTTCAAACGGAATGAAGAGACTTCTTGTTGTTAAGCACAATTCATCCCCAGTGACCGAAAGTTCGGCGTTATAGATACAAATTTCACTTTGGTAGATTTTAATTACAGGACGTTGCTGCGCCACCTTAGACAAGCGGATTTTAGGTATTGCTATGCCAACGGAGGAATGCTCCATCGTATATTGAGCATAGATGCGGTCTGTCGTTGTTGCAACATATTCTGTTTTCCGCTGCCGTTGTTCCCCCTGTGCCTGTACCCGTTCGGTGCTGCTTTTCCTTTGATACCATTCGACGAGGATAGTATCCCAATAATTTCGGTCGGGATCAATTAGGTCAGTGTTTTCGTTCCGGAGAATTGCGTCCATCTTTTTTACGATGGAGTCACAGAGAACTGCCATATATCCGGGACGTTCCTTAAACAATGTCTGCAAACCGGAAAATATGGCATCTGCCCTTAATTGCAGTTCATCATTCTTGGCAATGCGGGAATCCCAACGCGCACGCATGCCTTTCGTAAATACTTTGTAGCTGATATCCTCCGTTACATATTGAAAATCTAAGTTTTTCACATAAAAATCAAATAGAATGGAGTAGAGAGATTCTATGCTTTGCTTTGGTGCCAGAGCATGGAGCAGCAGAGAGGTGTAATATCGCTGCGTTCCCTCAGGTGCGAAAAAACGCTTGTAGTGTGCCAGTGTACCTTTGATTGCACCTCTGAAATAATTATATAATCTATTGGCTGCGGCCTCAGAATTTTCCGGATTAAATCCGTATTGAAGGAAAATATAATTCCAAAGAGACCCGGAAGTCTCCTCATCTGCTAATTCTGAGGACCAACCCCTCAACAGGTTTATTGTTTCAAGTACGAGTACAGCGTCCTCTCTTACGGAAGTGCGTCCTCCATCTATCAACACTTTCTTGACGGTTTCGCTTGCGGATTGATAGAGCAGTGCGTCTTCCGCATCGGTCAACTGGTACTCTCCGGCTAATGGATAGGTTCGAAACACATAGTCGGCCAGTTCAAAAGCTGTATAATCGGGAGACGGTCCGCATGTATCTCCACTGTGCATATCGGGTTCGATATACCCTGTTTCTTTCCAAATAAAGCCTCTGCCGGTAAGCCATTGAACAGATGATACACCAGCACCTCTTGCGTATCTGCGGATTTCCACAAACAACGACAAATATTCGCTAAGGCGAGATTGTTCAGCAAATATCACCTTCTCCGGGAATGCCTTGTTCAATCGGTTCAGAAACTCTGCTTCGCTCATGCGCATAATATCCACCCACCTTACACATTAATCAAAGCACGAATGGGAGTGGTAATGTGTGGTATTTTATCAATTATAGCATGAAGATGTAACAATCTCAACCATGCAGTTTTGTGAGCTTCGATATATGTGTGCGGATGTGTGATTCATATCTCCAGCATTTCCTGCAAGCCCGCGCTGGCGGCTTTTTTGTTCTTGTCGAAGGCATGGGTGTAGATGTCCAGCGTGGTGGAGGGCTGGCTGTGGCCGAGGATGCCCGCCACCGTGGCAACATCCGTGCCGCCCGCGATCATCAGACTGGCGGCGGTGTGCCGGAGGGAATGGA
>OLGF01002978.1_pt1 | contig 14790 bp, 10 predicted proteins | sample 1604971 | NCBI WGS metagenome assembly OLGF01 (sample SAMEA3888902, study PRJEB22519) | human gut metagenome | biome: human gut; feature: human-associated habitat; material: faeces | place: Denmark | collected 2011 | reverse complement strand
CGATCCGCCAGCCGATCCGCAAGATGGTCGAAGCGGGTCTGCGCGTCTTCCCCAACAGCGACGACCCGACGATGCACCACGTCAACGCCGCGGAAAGCTGGCTGTTGATGTTCAACTGGCTCGGCTTTGACCTCCCCGCGCTTCGCGGCATGGTCGAAAACAGCATCGACGCCGCCTGGGTGAGCGACGAACAGAAGGCCCTCTGGAAGAAGGAGTGGCTCGCAGAATTCGACCGTCTCGCCCAAGCGCTTCCCCCGCTTCCGGAACGCTGATCGAATCTCCTCCTCTGAAACGCCGCGCCCCGCGCGGCGTTTTCCATTCGACCGAACGCAAAAAAGCCCGGGGACCGAAATCCACGGGCTTTTTCGTGCCGACGGGAAACGTCCTGAGACGCTCCCCAAGCCAAGAAGCGATTAGCGCTTGCTGAACTGCTTGGCGCGGCGGGCCTTGCGAAGACCAACCTTCTTACGTTCGACTTCGCGGGCGTCACGCGTCACGAGGCCGGCGTTCGAGAGGACGGACTTGAGGCCTTCATCGTAGTCGATGAGGGCGCGGGTGATGCCGTGACGGACGGCGCCGGCCTGGCCGGATTCACCGCCACCGCTGACGTTGACGGTGATGTCGAACGTTTCGGTGTTTTCCGTGAGTTCGAGCGGCTGCATGACGACCATGCGGCCCGTTTCACGGTTGAAGTACTGTTCCAAGGGACGACCGTTGATAACGATCTTGCCCGTGCCGCGCTTCATGAAGACGCGGGCAACCGAGCTCTTGCGACGGCCCGTGCCGTAGTTGTAAATGCCGATCATCTTTCAAGCCTTTTCTTAGAGGTCGAGGACCTGGGGTTGCTGAGCGGAATGCGGGTGTTCGGCACCGGCGTAGATCTTGAGCTTCTTGATCATGGCGTAGCCGAGCGGTCCCTTCGGGAGCATGCCCTTGACGGCGATTTCGAGCGCGCGGCCCGGATGCTTCGCCTGCATTTCCTTGAAGGTCGTTTCGTAGATACCGCCGGGATAGCCCGTGTGACGGTAGTACGTCTTCTTGCCCGCCTTTTCAGCGGAGAGCTTCAACTTGTCGGCGTTGATGACGACGATAAAGTCGCCCGTGTCGACGTGGGGCGTGAATTCGGGCTTGTGCTTGCCACGGAGGCGCAGAGCGATTTCGCTGGCAAGACGGCCGAGCACCTTATCACTGGCATCGACCACGAACCAGTCGCGCTTAACCTCAAGCGGCTTGGCCGAGAAGGTCTTCATTGCGTTCACCTACAAAAAGTGTGTTTCGAACATCGCGGCAGCGGATGGCGCCGCCTTGACAACGCCCCGATGGTCGAAAGGAATTCAAAAAGAAAGCAGATCCGTCCGCCCTCCGCATTCGGGGGAGGCGGCGATCCGCCGTATACGTTGCGTCCAGCTTCATCGCCGTGGCGGTGCCAGTGGAAAATCGATGGGGTAAGCAATCCGCCCGACAAAGCTAGGGGAGCGATTTTATTCGATTCTTCCGGGGACTGTCAAAGAAATCCCGAATCTTTTTTATGCTTCGCGCGCGTCCGTCAGCCGATGAGTCCCTCGACGTACTTGGCGGTGCCCGAGAGGAACATCTGCGTGGCCATCATCGCGAGGAGAAGCCCCGTGAGGCGTTCGACGGCCATGGTCACCTTCTCGCCGAGCTTTTGCTGCAGCCAGTCGGCCGAAGCGAGCACCACGAAGGAGACGAAGGCCGTGATGACGACGATCGCGCCCCACTCGAGCGTGCGGCTCGGATCGGTGGCGGCGATCATCATGATGGTCGCGATGGTGGAGGGACCCGCGATGGCCGGAATCGCGAGCGGCACGATGAAGGGTTCGCCGTCGGGCGTTTCCCCGAAGACCCCTTCCTTCGAGGGAAAAACCATGCGGATGGCCATGAGCATGACGATCACGGAACCGCCGATCGTGAGCGCCGCGTCCGAGAGACCGAGCGCCGTCATGAAGGCGTGACCGAAGAACATGGCGAGCAGAAGCGTCACCATGGCAATTACGCACTCCCGAAAGATCACCCGCACGCGGCGGTGATTGGGAACGTTCTTCATGCAGGCGATCGTGATGGGAATGTTGCCGAGCGGGTCCGCCATCAGCACCATCAGCATCAGGGCGCCCCAAAAACCGTATTCCATAGCTTTTCCGTCCTAATGAAACAAAACCGCCCGAAACTCCGACGTCTGGGGTTCCGGGCGGCGATGATTATACGAAAAGGGAGGCGGTTCAGGCCTGCGTTTCTTCCGTATTTTCCGTGGCGGCCTCAACGGGCGCGGGTTCGACCGCTTCTTCGGCTTCCCCGGCGGGTTCGGAGGCTTCCTCAAAGACCGCGCGGACCTTCGGCAGGAGCGCTTCGGTGCGTTCGGCGTTCATCTGGCCGAGACGCAGACGGCGGAAGAGAACGTCCTCGGCCGTGCGGGCGCCTTCGTATTCGCGGCTGTAGCGGGCGTATTCGACCACCTTGGCGTCGGCTTCCTCGCTCTTTTCCGCGGCCACTTCGAGCGCGGCCTGGTCCCAGACCTGGTCGGCGAAGATCGGCAGATCCTTCGTGACGCAGAGACGCGCCGGAATGAGGTGACGCTGCGTGGCTTCAAGCATGGCGTGCTCGGCCATCTTGCGGTAGGCCGTCCACTTGCCGCCCGTCACGGTGATCATGTTGCCGTATTCCGGAATCACGGCGTGTTCGCGCGAAACCTTGGCGGTGGAGCCGGCGGAACCCGTCGCCTGCGGATTGAAGAGCGGACGCAGACCGGCGAAGGTCGCCTTCACGTCGGCGCGCGTGATGGGCTTTTCAAGATAACCCGACGCGGTTTCGATCATGAAGTTCACTTCCTCTTCGCTCACCTTCGGATCGAATTCCGCTTCGCGCTGTTCGACGTCCGTCGTGCCGACGAGGAGCATTTCGTGCCAGGGAATCGCAAAGAGAACGCGGCCGTCGCGGGTCTTCGGGATGAGCATGCCCGTGTCGCCGGGCATGAAGCTCTTGTCCAGAAGGATGTGCGAACCGCGCGAGACGCGAACGAGCGTCGAAGCGTCGGGATCGACCATGCGGCGGATCGGATCGACCCAGGCGCCCGCGGCGTTGAAGACCATCTTCGTGCGGATGCGGAATTCCTCGCCCGTTTCCTTGTCCTGCGCCGTGACGGACTGAATCCAGCCGCCCTTGCGCTCGATCCCGACCACGGGCATGTAGTTGAGGGGCGTGGCGCCGAGGTTGTAGGCCGTGCGCATGAGCGCGACCGTCAGGCGGGCGTCGTCGAACTGCCCGTCATAGAACTGCACGCCGCCCATGAGGCCTTCGGCCTTGACGCCCGGCAGGCGCGAGAGCGTTTCTTCGCGCGAGAGGCTGCTCGTGCGGCCGATGCCGTAGCCGCCGTAGGTCATCGCCGAGTAGATGCCCAGACCCACGGTGAAGTATTCGCGTTCCCACTTCTTGTAGGTCGGCAGAATGAAGGGCTTCGCATGAACAAGGTGCGGAGCGTTCTTGATGAGGATGCGGCGTTCCTTGAGCGCTTCGCGGACCAAACCCCAGTCGCGGGGGTTCTTCATGTAGCGCACGCCCCCGTGGATGAGCTTCGTCGAGCGCGACGAGGTGCCCGCGGCGAAGTCCTGCGCCTCGAGCAAAACGGTCTTCAGACCGCGCGAGGCCGCGTCCACGGCGATGCCGACGCCCGTGGCGCCGCCGCCGATGACCACCACATCCCACAGAGGATCCTGACGCAGCTCTTCGAGCAACGCTTCCCGAACGAGGGGTTTCACTTCAGACATGTTCATTGGTTCCAATTACGGGCCCGGCCGACGGCACGTGACCACTGGTTCATCAAAGAGGTTTTCTGGTCCGCGCTCATGGAGGGTTCGAACACGCGGTCGACCCGCCAGAGCGAAGAAAGTTCGTCCAAATCCCGCCACACCCCGCAGGCGAGCCCCGCGAGGAAGGCCGCGCCGAGCGCGGTGGTTTCGGTATTGGCCGGCCGAATGACGGGCACGCCCGAGATGTCGGCCTGAAATTGCATGAGCAAATCGTTGCGGGAAGCACCGCCGTCGACGCGCAGTTCCGTGAGCGGCACGTGCGCGTCGCGCTGCATCGCCTCGAGCACTTCGGCGCACTGGAAGGCGATGCCTTCGAGCGCCGCGCGCGCCACGTGCGCGCGGTTCGTCGCGCGGGTGAGACCGATGAGGAGGCCCCGGGCGTCGCTGTCCCAATAGGGGGCGCCGAGCCCCACGAAGGCGGGTACGAGATAGACCCCGCCGTTGTCGGGCACGGAGCGCGCAAGTTCCTCGACTTCGGAAGCGCTCGAGAAAAACTGCAGTCCGTCGCGCAACCATTGTACGACGGCCCCGGCGATGAACACACTCCCTTCGAGGGCGTATTCCGCCGGAAGGGAGCCGCGCTGCCAGAGGGCCGTGCCCAACAGGCGGTGCGTGCTGATTCTCGGGGTCGTGCCCACGTTCATGAGGAGGAAGCCCCCCGTGCCGTAGGTGTTCTTCGCCGTCCCCGGCGCAAAGCAGGCCTGTCCGAAGGAGGCCGCCTGCTGGTCGCCCGCGACGCCCGCGATCGGAATGGCCCGGCCCCAGAGCGCGGGATCGGTTTCGGCGATCACGGCCGAGCTCGGAACGATTTCGGGGAGGACCGCCTTCGGGACGTCAAAGAGCTGCAGGAGTTCGTCGTCCCACTGTCCCGTGCGCAGATCGCACAAAAGCGTGCGCGAGGCGTTCGTCAAGTCCGTCGCATGGCGCCGTCCGCCCGTAAGCTGCCAGATGAGCCACGAGTCGACCGTGCCGAAGGCGATTTCGCCCCGTTCGGCCCGGGCGCGCGCCCCCGGAATCCGGTCGAGAAGCCAGTGGATCTTCGTCGCCGAGAAGTACGGATCGAGACGCAGGCCGGTTTTGCCCGCCACCATCTCTTCTTCTCCGCGGCGGCGCAGCTCTTCGCAGAAATCCGCCGTGCGGCGGTCCTGCCACACGATGGCGGGCGCGAGAGGCTCTCCGGTTTTTCGATCCCAGAGAATCGTCGTTTCGCGCTGATTGGTGAGCCCGACCGCGGCGATTTCCTCCGCCCGGACGCCCGAGCGGCGAAGCGCCCGGTCGACGCAGCGGCGCGTCGTCTCCCAAATCTCGAGGGCGTCGTGCTCCACCCAGCCCGAAGCCGGATAGTGCTGAGCGAACTCTTCCTGTTCGAGCCAGACGACCTGCGCCCGTTCGTTGAAGAGGAGCGCGCGGGAGCTCGTTGTGCCCTGATCAAGTGCGAGGATGTACTTCACGGCGGTTCACCTGTGTTGGCATGCGTCGGGCGCGCGCCGAGAGCGCGCCCTTCGTAAACGCAGAACATTCTATCGGAGCGACCCTCCGAGAAATCTTAAGCGGCCGGCTCTTCTTCCTTGGCTTCGGCTTCACCGTAGGAAGCCGTTTCGACGTCGTCCTCACGGTCGGCGTCGGCAAAGAGGACTTCGGCCTCCTCCTCGGTCACGGCGGGAGCGGTCTCGGCCTTCTTTTCCTCCTTCTTGAGGAGGCCCGCGACGGCAATCAGGTGGCGAAGCGCATCGTTGACGGCGTCGGCGTTTTCAAAGTAGGGCGCCACGTCCGCGGCGAGACGCACCACGGCGTTCTTTTCGAAGTCGCTCTTTTCGGCATAGCGGCGGTTTTCGAGCGCGCGGGCGCGCGGACCCGAGCGCACGCCGAAGGCGTCGCGGCGTTCGTTGAAGCGGCGTCCGCCCTGGGCGCGGCGGTCCGCAAAGCGGCCGCCCTCGCGGCGATCGGAAAAACGGCCGCCTTCGCGACGGTCGGAGAAGCGGTCTTCACGACGGTCCGAAAAACGGTCCTCGCGACGGTCCGAGAAACGGTCTTCGCGGCGATCCGAGAAACGGTCGTCACGGCGGTCGGAGAAGCGCCCCTCACGGCGGTCCGATTCAAATCCGCCGCGGTGCGGCCCGTTCATTTTCCAGGGTTTGCGATCCATTGAAGTGAATTCCTATTGACGTCAAAAAAGTTCTGAAGAGACGCGCCCCGAGCGCGTCAAGACTTCCCGATGGGAAGCGGGTTCCGGAATCTCAATATTGTATCGAAAGCGCATCCCGACCGCCTCTTTCCGGTCTTTTCGCGTCTTTGCAAAGGCCAAGATTTCCCTTCCAAGCGTTTCCAAAAAGGCGTCGGGGTTTCTTCTTGCAACAAGCTTCGTGCAAAAAAACGGACGAGGGCATATATTTGTCTTACGGGGGGCGAAAAATCGCTTTTTCCCCTCCCTCCATCGAAGCGGTGTCCGACCGCCTCATCCAGCGACGAGCCGATCGTCGTCCAACAAGAAAAAAGAGAGGTGTTTATGCCCCAATCCCTTCAGATCGTATTTCATGGCGTAGACCGTTCCGAAGCCGTTGAACAGGCCGTTACGAAGAACGTGGAAGCCCTGCGCCGCTTCGATCAGCGCCTCGGTCCCTGCAAGGTCACGGTGTCTCAGGAGGGTCATCAGACCATCGGCGAATACAGCGTCCGCGTGGACGTCCTCGCCTCGGGTCACGACGTGATCGTGAACCGCTCGAACATGGACGTGATGCTTGCGATCAACGACGCCTTCGACAGCGTCCGCCGCGCCGTGAAGGACGAGGCCGACAAGCGCCGCAATCACTAACCTGACGAACGGCCGCCGAATCTTCGGCGGCGCACAATAAAAAACCCGCAACGACCGAAGCCGTTGCGGGTTCTTCTTTTCTGCGCCTTTCTCGTTTGTTGTTCGTGGCGTCTTACTGAATGGCGTCCCTACGGGGATTCGAACCCCGGTACCAACCGTGAAAGGGTTGTGTCCTAGGCCTCTAGACGATAGGGACCTTATTCCTTGGTGGAGGTAAGCGGGATCGAACCGCTGACCTCTTGCATGCCATGCAAGCGCTCTCCCAGCTGAGCTATACCCCCGTTGATCAGAGAAAACGAATTTTGCCATAACTTTTGGAAGAATGCAAGCGCTCCGACAAACTTTTTTCGTTTTTTTGGAAAATTTTTCGAGACAGCCTCCTTCGAGTCCTCCGTTTGAGGCCCCGAATGTTCGCTAGACTAAGCCAAACCCACGCTTTTTTGCGCGCCCCGCCCCGACGGCGGGGCCCATTTACGACACAGACATGACGTCCGACGAAAAGCAACTGGCCATCTCGCTCAGAGGGGCTTCACAGAACAATCTCCGACACCTCGACCTCGACTTCGTTCGAGGACAGTTCACGACGGTCACCGGTCCCTCGGGCTCGGGAAAGAGCTCGCTCGTCATCGACACGCTTTTTGCCGAGGGACAGCGCCGCTACATCGAAACCTTCAGCCCCTACGCGCGGCAGTTCATCGACCGCATGCCCGCGCCGAAGGTGGAAAAGCTCACCGGCATTCTTCCGGCGATCGCCATCGAGCACACCAACACGGTGCGCACGCCCCGCTCCACCGTCGGGACGCTCACGGGTCTCAACGACCACTTCAAGGTGCTCTTTGCCAACCACGCCTCGCTCTTTTGCGAGCGCTGCGGCCGTCCGGTGCGCCGCCGCGATCCGGAAGCGATTTGGAACGACCTCGAACTGCGCCTCGCGAAGTCCGCGCCCGAAGGACTCGACGCGCGCGTCGGCATCGCCTTCACCCTTATGGTACCCTTGACGCTTCCTCTCGAAACGGCCGAGGCGATGCTCTCGCAGCAGGGCTACACGAAGATTCTGAAGGTGGTCGAAGAAAAGACGGCCCGCCGTCTCGTCGTGCTCGCCGACCGCTTCCGCGCCTCGTCGGTCGAGCCCGAACGCGCGACCGAGGCGCTTTCGACGGCGCTCGACAAGGGAAGGGGCGTGTGTGAAATCTGGCTTCTTCCGCGAGACGAAGAGCCCGTCCGCTTCACGGCCTACGGAGCGGACCTTTACTGCGGCGACTGCGACCGTCACTATGAAGAGACGAGTCCGGCGCACTTCAGCTTCAATTCGCCCGTCGGCGCCTGCCCCAACTGCAACGGCTACGGGCGCTCGTCCGAATACGACTGGAAGCGCCTGCTTCCGGACGATCGGCTCTCGATCGCTCAGGGAGCGGTCGCCGTCCTCACGCCCACGGGGCACTACCGGGACTTCCTTGCGCTTCTCGTGCGCCGCGCGCCGCATGCCGGCGTGAATCCGCATTGTCCCTGGAAGGAACTGAGCGAAGAAGCCAAGCGCTGGGTCTTTGAGGGCGACGAAGACTTTCGCGAGTGGAAGACCGACCGCCGCTGGGGCGGCGTGCACCGCTTCTTCACGTGGCTCGAAGAGCACAAGTACAAGTTCTACGTCCGCTGGACGATCGCCTTTTACCGAACCTACACGACCTGTCCGGTCTGTCTCGGAGCGCGCCTTCGCGACGAAAACTTCGCCTGGCGCTACGTGCTCCCCGAAGGGGTCGAGGTGGAGCTTCCGCCCTTCGAGCGCTTTCTGCCGCATTCGATGAAGGATCTCCCTCATCCCGAACAACTGCCGGGGTGGAATTTTCACGAAGTGATGACGATGCCGATATCGTCTCTTCACCGGATCATTCCCGCCGCCCTGCAAAAGCCTAGGGACGCGGCGGAAGCGCTCGTTCTTCATGAAATCGCAGCGCGCCTCGAATATCTGATGGAGGCGGGTCTGGGCTACCTCACGCTCGACCGGCTGAGCCGCACGCTCTCGGGCGGAGAACTGCAGCGCGTCACACTCACGCAGGCCCTCGGCACGTCGCTCACGAACACGCTCTTTTTGCTCGACGAACCGAGCATCGGTCTGCATCCCCGGGATCTGCACCGCATCAACGGCATCATCCGCCGCGTGACCGAAGCGGGCAACACCGTGATCGCGATCGAACACGATCCGCAGGTGATGCTCGCCTCCAACCGCATGGTGGATCTAGGACCGGGCGCGGGCAAGGAGGGCGGCGCCATCGAGTTCGACGGCGAGACGCGCGCCGCGCTGCGCCCGGAAAACTCGACCCTCACGACGGACTACCTGACGGGAAGACGGCGCATCGAGCGCGCCGAGAAGCGCTCCTGGACGCCCGAAGACGGCGGCTGGACGATCGAGGGGGCTTCGGAGCACAACCTCAAGAACCTCACCGTCACGATTCCGCGCAACCGCTTCGTCGCCGTCGCGGGCGTCTCGGGTTCGGGCAAGTCAACCCTCATCAACGACGTCTTCTATCGGGCCGTGCGGCGCGCGCTCGCGCAGGACGACGGCGAGCCCGGACATTTCGGGGCCCTGAAGGGAGACCTTCCCGCGGAAATTCATCTGATCGACCAGTCTCCGATTCAGCGCAATCTTCGAAGCACCCCCGTGAGCTTCATCGGCGCCTACGACGAAATCCGCAAACTCTTTGCGGCCTCGCCCGAAGCGAAGGCGGCAGGTTTGACGCCCGGCGACTTCTCCTTCAACACGGGAAGCGGCCGCTGCCCCGCGTGCGCGGGCACGGGTGTCGAAGTCGTCGAAATGCAGTTTCTCTCCGACGTGCAGATCCCCTGCTCGATTTGCGCAGGAAAGCGCTTCACGCCCCGCGTCCTCGCCGTCGGCATCACGATCGGCGATCGCCGCTACACGATCGACGACATTCTGCACGCCACCGTGCGCGAAGCGATCGACCTCTTCGGCGAGGATTCGCGCATCGGCCGCGCCCTCGCGCCGCTCGTCGAACTCGGCCTCGAATACCTCGAACTCGGACAGCCCATCTCGACGCTCTCGCCGGGCGAAGGGCAGCGACTCAAGCTCGCCGAATTCATTCAGAACGAAATCTCCCCGAAGAAGACGCGCTCCCGCCGAACGAAGACGGTCCAGAAGGTGTTTCTCTTTGACGAACCCTCGAGCGGTCTGCACTTTGAGGACGTGCGGCACCTGGTGGCCCTTTTCGACCGCCTCGTGCGAAACGGGCACACGGTCGTCACGATCGAACACAACCTCGACGTCATCGCCTCGGCCGACTGGGTGATCGAACTCGGCCCCGACGGCGGCGCCGAAGGGGGAGAGCTCCTGTACGAAGGGACGCCCGAAGCGCTTGCGGCGACCCGCGCGACCGCCACGGGCGAGGCACTCGCCGCCTGGCGCGACGCGCGCACGCCCGAAGGCTCCAAGGCCTTCTTCAACCTGCCCGAACCGAAGGCGGCCGAATCGGATCCCCTCGAAAAGCACGCGATCGTCGTGCGGGGCGCCCGGGAAAACAATCTCAAAAACATCACGGCCGTCATTCCGCGCGACCGCTTCACGGTGCTCTCGGGCCCGAGCGGCAGCGGCAAGAGCACGCTCGCCTTCCGCATCGTCTTCGCCGAAGGCCAGCGGCGCTACATCGACAATCTGAGCGCCTACGCGCGAAGCCGCATCCAGCCGCCGCCGATTCCGGACTACGACTCGATCCGGGGGATTCCGCCCACGGTTTCGATCGAACAGCGAACGAGCCGCGGCGGTTGGCGCTCGACCGCCGCCACGATGACGGAGATCTATCACTACGCCCGACTGCTCTTTGCCCGTCTCGGCGAAAAGAAGGTGGGGCGCGGCTACGTTCGTCTCCACGACGCGGACCCGAGACTCTTTTCCTACAACACCAAACTCGGCGCCTGTCCGAAGTGTCTCGGCTACGGGTTCGTAAGCCAGAGCGTGGAAAAGGCGAAGCGAAACGACGACAAGGAAAACGCCTACGCCAACGAACTCGCCCCCGCGACCCGCGACCGCGACGTCCGCGTCGTGTGCCCCGCCTGCGGCGGAAGGCGTCTCTCCAAAGCGGCGCTCGCCGTCCGTTGGCAGGGCATCACGATCGCCGACTTCTCGGCGATGACCGTGAAGGAGGCGCTGCGCTTCTGCCGCGGTCTTTCGCTCGACGAACACGACGCGGCCGTGGCGGAGGAAGCGTTGAAGGAAATCGTGGCGAGACTCGCCTTCCTCGACGAAGTGGGACTCGGCTACCTCGAACTCGACCGCGCCGCACCGACGCTCTCGGGCGGCGAAGCGCAGCGGATCCGTCTCGCCACGCAGATCAACAGCACCCTGCGCGGCGTCTGCTACGTGCTCGACGAACCCACCATCGGCCTTCATCCGAGAGACAACCGCGTGCTGATCGACGCGCTGAAGCGGCTTTGCCGCCTCGGCAACACGCTGCTCGTCGTGGAGCACGACGAAGACACGATCCGCGCGGCCGACCATCTGATCGACATCGGTCCGGGCGCGGGCAAGGAGGGCGGCGAAATCGTGGCCGAAGGAACGCTCGAGGATCTACTCTCCAATCCGCGCTCGCCGACGGGGTGCGCCCTCTCGTCGCCCCAGCGCGCCACGGGCATTCCCGAGCACCGCTTCGACGCGGCCTCGGACCCCCACATGACGGTCTGCGGCGTGTCGCTTCGCAATCTCAAAATCGATCGGCTCGACATTCCGCTCGGCGCCCTCACGGTCGTGACGGGCGTCTCGGGTTCGGGCAAATCCACGCTCACGCGCGAAATGCTCCTTACGTCGCTCTCGGCCCTTCTTCACGGCGAAGCGCCCGTCGGGTGCGAGCGCATCGAAGGGGCCGAAGCCGTGCAACGCGTCTGCGAAGTCACGCAGTCGCCCATCGGCGGGTCGCTCTACTCCTGTCCGGCGACCTACGTGGACTTTGCCAAGGACATCCGCGCCCTCTTTGCCGAAACGAACGCCGCCAAGGAGCGCGGCTACACGTCCTCGCAGTTCTCATTTCAGATTTCGCCGGGACGCTGTCCGAACTGCTCGGGGAGCGGCATCGAAACGCTCGAAATGAAGTTCCTTCCCGACGTGCGGATTCAGTGCAAGGTGTGCGAAGGGAAGCGCTTTGACCGGGATACGCTCGAAGTGACGTGGAAGGGGAAGAACTTCAGCGAAGTGCTCGACATGTCGGTCGACGAAGCGAAGGAATTCTTCTCGTCCGTCACGAAGATTCGGCAGCCGCTTTCACTTCTCTCGGACATCGGGCTCGGCTACCTCAAGATCGGTCAGCCGACCTCCATGATCTCGGGAGGCGAAGCGCAGCGCATCAAGCTCGCCTACGAACTCGTCAAGGCCCGCGAGGGAACGCGCTACGCCGCGCGGGCTCCGCACACGGTCTACATCCTCGACGAGCCCACCGTGGGGCTGCACATTTCGGACGTGGAAAAGCTCTTCAACGTTCTGAAGCGGCTCGTTCGGGCGGGTCACACGGTGATCGTCGTCGAGCACAACCTCGACGTGATGGCGGCGGCCGACTGGATGATCGACCTCGGTCCCGAGGGCGGTCCCGAAGGCGGACGCGTGACGGCAAAAGGAACGCCCGCCGAGGTGGCGCGTACGGACACGCACACCGGGCGGGCGTTGCGGGAACACCTCGCGCGCTGACGCGCTTTAGCGGCGCTCTACGAGGTACATCGCGACGGCGGCGGCAAAGAGCATGCCCGCCGTCGGCGTGATGGCCACCGCAATGGGCGACCAGGTGTTGACGGCGCCGAGATAGGAAAAGATGTTGTTGAGCGCGTAGAAGACGATCCCGATCATGACGCCGAGGAAGATCTTGATCGCCATCCCGCCCGAGCGGGCGTTCATGTACGCAAACGGCATGCTGAGCGCGAGCATGACGAGCGTGGCGAGGGGATAAAAGACCTTCGTCCAGAAAGCGATCTCGTACTGCTCGGTCTGCTGGTTGTTCTTCTCGAGATGGGCGACGTAGCGGTCGAGGTCCCGCATCGACATGTTTTCGGGCTTGCTCGTCATGACGCTCAGAATGTCCGGACCTATGGAGGACTTCACGACGAATTCCTCGGCCGGACGCACTTCGATGCGTTCCGTCATGGGGGCGTTGTCCGTCACGTCGACCGTCGGATAGACGGTCGCGACGGCGTCGTGCAACACCCAGCCGCCGTCACGGTATTCCGCGCTTTCCGAGCGGATGAGCCGCATGAGGTGACCGTTCTCGTTGAATTCGAAAAAGCGCCACGCACCGGTGACGTTGCGGTCCTGCGCGCTGATGTACTTGACGTTGAGGTAGCGGTCGACCTTTCGGCCTTCCTCGTCGGTCGTCGCGTCGCGGATCCACACGCCCGAGGTGTAGCCCCGCGCGGAGACGGCCCCGCCCTTTTCGAGCGTGACGCGAAGCTCCTGCGCGTAGCGCGTGGCCGGCGGCGAAACGAGTTCTCCCATCCCGTAGGTGAAGAGCACGACGAGGAGTCCGGGCACGAGAAGGCTCGCGGCGAGCGAAACGGGCGAGAGCCCCGCAACGCGCAGCACGGTGAATTCGGAGTTGGACGCCCAACGCGACATCGTGTAGACGGAGGCGAGAAGCACGGCGATCGGCATCACTTCATAGATGCGTGCCGGAAGCGAAAGCGCCGTGAAGACGAAGGCGTCGGAGAGCCCGAAGTGCTTGCCCACGTCGTCCAACTGATTGATCAGATCGAAGAAGGCGAAGAGCGCCACGAGCGCCAAAAGCACAAAGGACGTGGACGCGAGAATTTCACGGGTGAACTGCTTGGTGATGACCTTCATCGGGCGGCCTCCTTACGCGAGCGCAGACGGCGCCACAACGCTCCGGGACTCGCCCAGGCGGGAAGCCAGCTCATGAAGTAGACCCAACGGACGAAACACACCACGACGAGCGCGAAGACGAGACCGTGCAGCGTGGCCAATCCCGTCCAAAGACCGATCTGTTCGTGTTCGACCCAGGTCTGGAAGATCGAAATGGCGTTCAGATAGAGAATGAATACGAGCGCGGCCATGATGAGGTTGAGGCTTCGTCCGGCGCGGGGGCTCGTGCAGGAGAGCGGCAGGGCCAGAAGCACGAGATTGAACGCGGCAAGGGGCCAGGAAATGCGCCAGAGCGCCTGCCCGAGGTTTTCCGCGGTGGGATTCGCAAAGAGGAAGGGGGTCGGAAGCGACCGGGTGCGAAGGTCCGCAAGGGGGCGGTCGATCTTCACGTCCACACGCATGCCGTACTCCTTGAATTCGACGATGCGGGTCGTGGGCGAACCGATTTCCGTTTCATAACGGCGGCCTTCGTGAAGAACGATGTAGCGGTCGCCTTCCTCGTTGACGCGGACTTCACCGCTCTGGGCAACGACGGTCGACTCCTTGTCGGGGGCGCTCTCGCTCATGAAGATGCGGCCGACTTCGTTCGAATTTTCGCCGGCCGACTCCACGAAGAAGACGCGGCGTCCGCCGAGGGTTTCGATGAAGCGTCCCGGCGCGATGCGGTTGACGTCGTCGCGCTGCTGAAAGGTTGCGCGAGTCTGGTCGGCCTGCGAACTTGCCCAGGGCGAGATCACGAGGCTCAGAAGACCGACGGCGAGAATGAGGGGAACGGAAAAGCGCAGAACCGGCGTCACCCAGGAGAGAAGAGAACGACCTCCCGAGGAATACCAAACGACCATTTCGTTATCCTGCCACCAACGCATCATGGTCATCAGGACGGCGATGAAAAGCGAAACGGCAAGAAGCGGCGCCAGGTTGATGAGGGCCTGATAGACCACCATCTGCAGCACCGCGGCGTTGTCGATTCGGCCGCCTGAGGCGAGGCTCAGCACGCGCACCATCCCCACGGCGATCACGATGGTGAAGAGCACGGTAAAGACGCCGCCCGCACTGTTGGCAAGCTCGGAAATGAGAGATCGTTTAAAAATCATCGTTCACGCACAAAAAGAGGCTTGTTCCCGCGCAATGATCGTCCCGGCGCGGCGGAAAAAGTCGCTTAAGGAGAAGTATTGCGCATTGTAGACGATGGCGGGCGGTTTCGAGGATGCCCGAAGAAATTTGTCCGGGAATCCATAAGACAAAACCCCCGACTCCGTGAGGAATCGGGGGTTCTGAATGGTGGAGCCTGG
>OLGF01002969.1_pt1 | contig 14822 bp, 12 predicted proteins | sample 1604971 | NCBI WGS metagenome assembly OLGF01 (sample SAMEA3888902, study PRJEB22519) | human gut metagenome | biome: human gut; feature: human-associated habitat; material: faeces | place: Denmark | collected 2011 | reverse complement strand
TATAAGCAGACACATAGCTAAACAGCAGCAGATGGGCCTCACTGTCGCAGCAGTTTTTCAGCATAGCTCTTGCCGCATCCTTTGTTGCGTCAGAGATCTTGCCGGATTCATCGCCGCAGATAAAGTTCTTGATGGTCAGAGCCTTTTCGCTCACCTGCTTCAGATTATCATACTGATCTGCCAGATTCTTCAGAGCCTCTATCTGACCCTTAGCTTCCCGGGCCAGGGTGTTGGGCAGGTTCAGGATGTCGGTGGTCTCCTGCGCACTCAGACCCAGGGTTTCCCAAGTCAGCTGCAGGGCATACTGCACCTTCACGGTGTCGAAGCTCTCAGCGATGTTGGCCAGATAGGTCCCATCCGCCTGCTTTGCGAAGGTCACAGGAGCCTGCTCCGCACCGTTCACCACGGGGATGGCGGTGGCAGGGATCCACAGCATATCGCCGGTGCTGGCCTTGAAGGTCTTAGCCTGCACCGTGTAGCCGCTTTCAGCGGCGCTCACAGTCAGCAGCGCATCATCGTTGGCGGGAGTACGCAGCCGCACATAGCCGGTCAGCAGTGCGCTCTGGCCCAGGATGGTGTTGGCGGCGGCATCATTGGCAGCGTAGTTCTTGCCGATGAGTTGGCCCAGGTTATGCTGCTCCCAAGCCTTGCCCGCATTGCGGGTAATCGTGGTACCGCTCACCACGCGCACCTTAGCGCCCTGGTCATAGGCCTCGCCATTCACGGTGTAGTCCCAAACCAGGTCCTTATCCGCATGGGCAGGCAGAGCCAGAGTGTAGCCATAGGGCGCACTCTTTACGGTAATATCATCACAGCCGTCCGCTGTAATGGCAAAGTTTTTCGGGGTATAAGAAATGGTATATGTATAGGTCGTTCCATCCACCAGACCGGCGGCCCCGATAGCCGGGGAAACCGTCACGGTGCGGGTGTAATTGGTCTCATTCACGCCATAGGCCGTCCAGCCGTTCAGGACGCGGCTCTCGAAGCCGTTGGCGGCAATAGCGTCAGCAACGGCGCTCTCACCGGACTTGGCAGCCAGATACACCTTGGAGCCGTCGCCGGAGTTGGCGGAAACGGCAGTGGTCTCCGTAGCACCCACAGGGATCACATCGGCCTTCACCACCACATTCACGGTGGCCTGGGCCATGTTGGCCGTCACCGTGGTGGTGTCAGCCAGCAGTTCTTTCTTGGTAGCGGTGGTGCCGCTGAGGGTGGTGACGGAATCCAGCTTGCTGTCCAGCGCAGCGCCGTCTGCGCCATCCTTCACCAGGCCTTTCACCACAAGCCAGTCAAACTCCGCACCGGCCTTCAGGTCAGCGACCATACTGGCCAGCACATTGGAAACAGCCGTGCTCAGAGCACCTTTATTGGTATAGGTATTCATTTCGCTGACGGCTCTCTGGGTCAGCTGTCCCTGGCTGTAAGTCTTCTCCAGAGCGGCAGCAATCGCTGCGTAGTTCGCGCACAGGCTCACCGTATCGGCAGCCAGGCCACCGGTACGCCACATCTTGCACACATCCATGCCGTCCTGAGCATCGTTGGTCAGCTCCTTCAGCTGATCGCCGACCCCTTTCTCATACCGCGTTGCATCCCAGCCGACATAAATGGGGTCAGCGCTTTCCATCATGGGGAAGCCCTTGCCGGGCCCTTCTTCGTCGTCCACCATGTTCAGTCGGTCAAATACCGCCCAAACCGGGTTTTTCGGCAGGACCACACCCTCTTTTTTGTTTTCCATAGCGCTCTTGGGGCTGAACGGGATCTCCGTCTGCAGAATATCATTCAGCTGATCCGCGCCGTTCTTCGCCGCAGCGGAGGCCGCCTTCGCCTCCTTCAGATTCTTGGCCGCCATCAGCAGCACATTCTGTGCATCCTTCTCCACGGTGATGTACATCTTATACTGTACAGCCACACCGTAGGAGGTTCCGCCGAAGCTGAAGCTGCCGGTGTAGCTTCCGTTCTCCCCCTTGGTCAGGTCAAAGGACGCACCGTAAGCCTGGTTGTCCACCATCAGCTGGGCCGACACAGGCTCCCAGGTGTACCCATTGTTGGTATACGCCTTGGCCGTAACGGTCTTGTTTTTGGCGTCAATGCGCACCAAATCGCCGCCGTTATTTGCATCCGGCGCCGTATAGGTGTAGCTTGCCTCGGTCAGAAGCCCCGCCTTCAGCAGGTCCTTTTCCGAGTCGGTCAGGCTGTCGTAGTTATCCGCCAGCAGCTGACCCAGGGTCTTCGTCGACGCTTTTGCTGCAGCCGGTTCCGCCTAGGTGAAGGTCACCGTGGACAGCGCCATAACAATGGCCAGCAGCATCGCCATGCTCCGTTTGAATGCTGTCTTCATTTTCATACCTTCCTTTTTTGGTGTACAACAATACCCCTTTTAAGCAAATGTGCCCCTGCGGGCCTCCGCAGCGCAAACTCCGTATGCCCACAATTGCACATATTACTTTTATGATACTCACGCTCTAAATTATACAACACCCCATTTTCTATTTCAAGTCCTTTTTCAAGAAAATCTTCGCCGTTTCACTTAATCATATAAAAAAATTTTAACCGTTTTTGTGCAAAAGCACGGCAATTTGACCGTCTCCCCCTCTTTTGCCCCATTTCCGTCTCCGTCTGCAAAAAAACTTGCAAAAACCTATTGACAATGTCGGTTAGATGTGCTAAACTCCGTAGCAGTTAGATGAATCTAACCGCAGGAAATGATCTTCCCTACTTTCATGACCTGCATGGCAGACCACTGCCGCTGCCTGCGCTCCGGCGTCCGGCCGGATCTTGTGGCGGCTGTCTGAATAAATCTAACGGAAAGGAGTTTTTCCCATGTTATCCTGGTTTTCTGCCAACCTATCAACCATTGTCATTTCCCTTCTCTTACTTGCTGTTATCTTTCTCATTGTTCGCCATTTGATTCGCCAGCGAAAGCAGGGAAAGCACTCCTGCGGTGGCAACTGCGGTGCCTGCGGCGCCTGCAAAAGCTGCCACAGCAAACCCTGAACTCGGAAAACTGCGAGGGTCGCCACCCCCGCGGTTTTTCGTTTCCCGCCACATTAGCACTCTCCACACAAGAGTGCTAAAATTCATATTCTGTTCATAAAATTTGCTGGATTTGTTCACACCTCCGCCGTAGAATCATAATTGTTCCGAGGGGAACAGAAAAAGCAATTCCAAACCGTTTATATAGGAGGTCATCATCATGTTGAATCGTAATCATGCACTGAGTGTTTTCGATCCCTTCCGCGAGATCGAGAAAGTCGAAAAGAGCTTCTTCGATGATCCTTGGGCCAATTTTGGCCGGACCTTCACCGACTCCTTCCGTACCGATGTCACCGACGAGGGCGACCACTTCAAGATCACCGCAGATCTGCCGGGCTTTGAGAAGGAGAATATCCACCTGGATCTGAGCGACGATGTCCTGACCATCTCGGCTCAGCGTCATTCCGAGCACGAGAACAAGGATAAGCGCGGCAAGTACCTGTGCTGCGAGCGCAGCTATGGCACCTACAGCCGCAGCTTTAATGTCGCCGGCATCGACACCGCCAACATCAAGGCCAAGTACGACAAGGGTGTTCTGGAGCTGATCCTGCCCAAGGTCACCCAGGAGGCCAAGCAGTCGAAGCGCCTGGAGATCGAATAAGCGCAAACCCGCGCCAAGGCAATGGCCCCGGCGTAAAAATTCAAAGGGATGCCCTCACCGGCATCCCTTTTTTGTTGCAAAAATTTGTATTGCAAAGAATTCGTAGGGGCGGACGCCTCTGTCCGCCCGCACCCGGCACCATCAATAACCTCTCCGTAGGGGCCGATGATCCTGTTGCGGTGCCCAAAATTTCTGTGCTGCCTTACGGCGGACGCTGGAAATTTTGACCGCGGCCACTCGCTCACTTCGCTGCTTCTGCCACCGGCAGTGCTCAGTTCGCTCCCCACATCGGCCCGCACACTGCACCTCTTGTTAACGGTGTCATTGCGAGACCAGTTCGCAAACTGGTCGTGGCAATCCGTACCCCCGTCCTCTCGGCCCCCTTGCCTAAAGGGGGCTGGCACGGCGAAGCCGTGACTGGGGGATTCGTTTTCCCCACCGCACCCTTGTAACCTCTCCGTAGGGGTCGGCGTCCTCGACGACCCGTGCCACGCATTATCACCCCCCGCGGGGCCTGCGCTTTCCTTTACCGCTGCAGCACCGTCTGGAAATCCACCGCCCCGGCGGAGTAGTAGGTCTCCGGCTCGTAGCCCATCACATGCAGCTTCACATCTCCGGCCTTAGCCCCGTCCGCCAGCTGCACCTTCTCCAGATATTCTCCCGGCTTCAGCAGTCCGCTCTCTGCGATGCGGTTTCCCTCGGCGTCCAGAATCCGCAGCTTCACCCACACGGTGTTGCCCGCGTCGGAGTACAGCCATACCGGGAGCATACCGTCCTGATCTGCCTGCAATACGCCGCAGAGCTTGATGTTGTAGCCCTCGCGCACCGCCAGCTCCGACCAGCCCAGGCTCTCGTCCACGGTGGGCGTTCCGGCCACGGCGTTTTCCTCAAAGGGTGGCGGGGTGAAGTCCCCTGCCTGCTTCTGCCACGGGGCAATGGCCACCACCACCAGCACGATCAGTGCCACCGCGCAGGCCGCCCCCAGCAGGTACACCGCCCGGGGCGTTTCCTGCTTCTTTTTATCCGATTTCTTCATCCCGGACCTCCCTGATTATTCCGAATAGAACAGGAGCTTTTGAGGGCGCATTGTCCCTCAAAAGCCCTGTTTGTAATTTACTTGCCCACCACCGTCACCGTAATGGTGCCGATGTTGCCGCCCTTGTAGGTGTCTCCGGAGACGCCGCCCTGGGCGATGTTGAAGGTGGTGGAGTCGCTCTGCTCAGAGCCCCCTGCGGTAAAGCCGCCGGTGGCCGCCGTACCCAGGTTCAGCACGGTCTTGCCGCCCTGGTAGCTGCCGCTGATGTTCAGGCCGCTGATGGGCGTCGGCTCATCGCAGGTCACCTCCATGGCCGCGTTGCTGCGGTTCTTGGCGGTGATGGTCACTGCGGCGGAGCCGGTCCAGCCCTTGTCCGCGGTGGTGCTGTCGTAAGCCAGCTTGCCGTAGTTCCAGGAGTAGGTGGTCTTGCCGCCGTTATAGGCCAGGTCTCCGGTCTGCTTCCAGCTCAGGGTCAGGGCATAGACCTTGCCCACGGAGCCGGTGTTGTCGGAGCCGGCGGTGTAGTCGGCGGTGATGCCCACCTGGCCGGAGCCGTTGCCGCTAAAGGTCTGGTCGGCAAACGCAGGCACCGCCAAGGCCAGCGCCAGAACCAGCGCCAGCAAAACGCTCATGCACTTTTTCATGTTGTAAAACCTCTCTAATGGTGCGGGTTACACAGTACCGGTATTCAGAGTAATGGTAATGTTACCGATGGTTGTGTTAGTCTCAGTAATCGAACCTACCACATTGGTAATATCGTATTTAGCAGTTAGAGCTACCGGCTTACCTGCGCCATTTTCGCCCTGGTGATTATCTGCCGTACCCAGATTCAGAACGGAAGTGCTCTGATTGCCAGCATAGGAGCCCTCGATCTTCGTTACACCATTCAAAGCAGTAGGCGCACCGCAGGTCGCCGTGACCGCCATGTTGGAGTAATTGGTGACAGTGATATTCACCGCCGCGTCACCCGAAACATCCCACCCGGCAGGCACAGATGTATCCTTTTTCTCATAAACCAAGGTGCCAGTATTCCAATCATAGACATCCTTAGCGCCGGTATACTTGATCGTACCGACCTGCTCCCAAGCCACATTGACTCTATAAACGGGGGGTTTCGATACAGAGCCTGCCTCATAGCCCGCCGTAATAGACGCAGTCTCACTGGCAGGAACGGAGGTTTTATCGTTGGAAGTAGGTTCCGCAAACGCGGTCACGCTCAACCCCATGACCATAACCAAAGCCAGAAGCAGGCTAATGATTTTCTTCATAGTCGTTGTTTCCTTTCGTATTTTAGTTAAGGTGCAGCAGGAGTCACCTTATCAACGGTGATGCTGATGTTACCAACAGCAACAGCATCTGCGGATTTAGTTCCAGTAATGGGCAGAGTATTTTCGCCCTTTGCAAAGGTATAGATTACGGTTACATCCGTGGCGTTACCCTTGGAGTTCTCGTTTGTTTTGTCAACACCCTTGTCAGCGCTATCCAGTTTCTTGCTCGCAGGGCCAGTCGTCGTAATACCGAGCTTATAAGTCTCGCTGGTAGCAGTCGATTCGAAATTAAGCGCCGCGTTGGAGTTGTTAACAACGCTCACGGTAACTTTGGCCTGGCCGCTCCAGCCAGCTTTTGCAGTAACATCCTTTGTGTAGTTAAGGTTCGCTGCACTCCAGTTGTAGGTTGCCTTCTCACCTGCGTAGGCGAGGTTGTTGGCATCGTCAAAGTCCCAAGTAACAGTGAAGCTGTATACGGTGGGGGTGTTATCTTCGGCAATCGTATACTTCGCATTCACATCTTTGCTTTCGTTATGATTATCTTTGTTGTAAGTTGTTCCGCCATCCGATGCCGCAAACGCGGTCACGCTCAGAGCCATCACCATGACCAGAGCCAAAACAAAGCTCAATACTTTTTTCATAGTTCTTTATCCTCCGTTTATGCCTTTGTCAGGGTCAGCGTAATAGTAGCCAGCTTGGTGGCTTCTTTATCAGGCGCACCGCTCACAGTGATCGTACCGCTAAGGTCGCACACACCTGCCGTACCAGGATTCTCCTGCGTATAATCGGACGGAGCCTTGCCCGAAGCAACCACAGCCGCAGCGGTCGTTTGGTCAGCTTTAGACTTTGTATAAGTAACAGTCAACCCATCAGGCTGATTAGCATCCTTAGTAAGTTTCGCCTCACAGTTCACAGTTGTCACATCGGATTGGTTGGTTACCGTTAATGTGATATTTTTCGATTCACCAGTAGTCCAGCCATCTTCACCCTTCTTCACGCTGGCATAGTATCTACCATCCGTGTTCCAGGTATAGGTGGTGCCATAGTAAGTATAGTCAAATGAGGGAACCTTCCACTCCACCTTGACATAGTACCCGTTAACAATCGTATCAGCAGGCTTCTCGACATTCACTGTAACCTCGTCTGAAGTCTTACCCTCGGTCGGGGTAACATCTTCCGCGAATGCCGGGACCGCCAAGGCCAGCGCCATGACCAGTGCCAGGAGCAAACTTGTAACTTTCTTCATAGTTTTTCTTCCTTTCCTGTGTGTAGATTTTTTTATTTTCAATGCGGCCCCCGCCGCTATTGAACAAAGGCTTTTCCGTCACTTCTCCACCGTGACGGTGCAGGGAATATCCGTGTCCACAATGGCCCGCTCCCCGGTCTCCGGGTCGTAGAACAGCAGCTTCAGCTTGCCGTTGTAGCCGCCCTCCGACAGCGCGGGCAGGTCCTTCTCCGCCTGCAGGCTGGTCACCTGGTAGCCCGGCTCCAGGATGCCCGACTGCGCCAGCAGATACTCGTCCTCCCCGCTGGTGAGGATCACCTGCACCACCACATTGTGGGTAGACGCGTTGGGGTTCTGATAATACAGCGACACCTCGCCCGAGGCCAGGCTGTATTTCACATTGTCCGTAAACGAGATGGTCACCGATCCGCCCCCCTGGGACACATCGGCCTTGGTAGATTCGTCGTCGGGTATCTTGTCGGCATTTTTATCCACATCCATCGACGGATAATCCGGCGCCAAAACCTTGTTCGGCCCCTTCGGCTGCTTCTGACAGCTCCGCATCAGCAGCAAAATGATAATCCCGACCAAAACCACCAGGATCCCAATCAGAATCTGAATCTGTTTCTTAGACTTCATAGCTCTCTCCCTCCCTTCCTTGAAAATGAACTCCGCGCCGCAAAGCCCCGCCCCCTTGCCTAAAGGGGGCTGTCACGGCAAAGCCGTGACCGGAACATTCCGCCCCCGCCGGGGGAAATTTAGTTCTTCGCAGGTGTCAGTGTCAGCGTGACCTTACCGACGACAGCTCCATTAATAGAGCTGGACGGTATCTTATCCATCTGCATTTTCGCCGTAACGCTGCTGCCCGGGGCCAGCGTCTCCGCCATGACAGCCGAGTTCGGCACAGCCGTAGTGCTGTCGCCAATGGTAAAGAGCATATCCAGATTGCTGTAGGCTTGCTCCTTGTTGTAGTCGATTTTCGCCTGGATGTTCCCGGTAGAGCCACTCTCCCTGTCATTCGTCACCGTGACCGTAGGCTCGTTGCTGCTCCACCCGGCTTCTTGCTCCCGGATATAGCACATTTTCGTCGCGTCCCATCGGTAAATATTGGGCTTGTACTCAAAGTTCAAATTCCCGGTCCAGGAAACATTGATTTTGTAAACGGGGTTACCCTTGATAGTAACCGTGCAGTCCTTGGTAATGCCGCTCAGAACGAGCTGTCCGTTTTCCACCGCCACACTCCCGCCGCTGTCCGTTGACACATCGTCCGCGCTAATCTGCATTCCCTCAGGCAGCTTAAAGGTGTCTCCGTCCGTGGTAGTATACTGCACTGTCTCCCGACCGTTGATACGGTAGGTCACCTTGAAGAGATACCACATGTCCTTATACTTCTCGGAATTAGCCGAAAGTGCTTCCGTCAGATAAGTATAAGTCCACCCGGCTTGCGCCACATGTGTTGTCCCGGCAGGTTCTTCCCACGCCGTCAGCGTATAGCTCCCGTCCCCACTGCGCAGCTTAGCGGAGGTGCAGGGCACTTCGTGGAAGTCAACTATGATTACTTTACCACCAATTATGGTATGCTGAGTTGCCTGGTATGTTGTATCTTTCGCAGAGGAAGCCTGTTTAAAAAGGATTTTACCATCCCCTTGTGTACTGACGATGTTGGCTCCTCCACTTGTCGTAAATAGTTTGCCGGATACTATCAAATTTCCATTCACATCAATGGTCGCATCGGTCAAATCATTCACTGTGCGCATGACTTTTGTTCCATTGTATGTAGAATAACCCACCACTCTTAGTTCTGCATTATAAGCGTAGTTCTTTCCCTTCCAATTCTCTGCCAAGTCGTATACATACATCTTGGAGGACTTCTCAGGATCAGAAGCCACCTCGACATTTGCTCCCCTTGATATATTAAGCTCTGCCCCAGGCAGTAGTGCTATGCTTTGGTCTTTTGATATTGTAGTGGAGCCGGAGCAAATATTAATAGTGAAGTTATTGTTGATAGGGAGCGGATAATCCTTAGAATCAAGAGTTGCACTCGGGAATGACAATGTCATTGTGCCAATATATAGCGGACCATTTACATTGAATCGCATTCGATCATTTTCATGTATGTATTTCTTGGTGAGTGTACAATCGGGCCCCAGCCGAAACATACCTGCATTGGCATTTTGGTCAGAAATGAACTCCGCAGTAATTTTCATTTGTTCATCATTCACAACCACAGATGCATACACATATTCTTTTGCACCAGAATTAAACTGCAGTTCAGCTTCAACATTTTGAATATAGTATTGATTGACCGGAAATACCGGTTTTGTTCCTTTATTGCTAATAAATTGAGTAGCTGCCTGGCCCCCACGCCATCCGGTTAGCTGAAAGCATTCATATACCTTTGCTCCACTCTTGGCTGTTACTACACCTTCGCCATTGATATAGCCCCAGCAATACAGACTACTGCCATTATTTAGCACAATAGATGAATCCTTAGATTTAAGTGTTATAAGTCCATAGGGCCCCGTTGGTTGACTATATCCCTTTGACACCTGACCGTTCACATTGATTACTCCATCTACGGACAAAGTTGTACCATTAGGAACAGTCAGCGTTCTAAATGCGACTCTGTTTTGCTTAATATCGTTTCCGCTGGAATTGCTGGGTTCTGGATAATTTGCCTGAAAATCGCTGCTATATGGTATCAGCAATGCCACACCGCTGGATATGGTATAAGTAGTATTCGCAGCCAGCGGGCCGCTCTTCAGCAGAACAATTGTTTTGTCGCTGCTTTGACCGTTTGCATAGTTGTTTGCATCGTTCAAGTCAAAAAATCTCTGCGTTCCAACGCCAAACACAGGATCAGCCTCTGGCACAAACACCGGTTGCACCCGCATACTCTTTGCAAAAAGTGCCTTGTAGTCCTTTTCATCGGAAAAAAACTCATTCGTATCTGCATTTCTCCATCCGACAAACGCATAGCCCGCAGCAGGAGTTGCAACGAGGTGATACTCATTGCTGGATTGCTCAGTCCGTGTTTTTTCACTGGTAATACTCTCCCCGTCTACGCTGTAGCTTCCCCCAACTTTCGGCGGGATAAATGTTGTAGGAATAGTCAAAACATTTTCTGTCAAGGATATATTTTTGAGTGAAAGTGTTATTCCGGCAGTATTCCCTCCAGCTGACTTCTTCGATGTTACCGTAATAACAATAGTGTCTCCTTTATTAATGATTTGATCAAATACCCCTGAAGTTGTGCCAGAACTTCCATCAACAGATACCGTTCCATTTTTTGGTGCAGACCACTCAAAATAAAGTCTTGCCTGGCTGTACTCGCTTGTTAGCTTAAGTGTTACAGTCCCCGAATAGTATTCAAACCATGAATAATGAGACTTGACATTAACAGAAAGTGTTTTAGTACCGGGAGTTACTGTATATGAATCAAAGCCTTGTCCCCCATCATCCCAAGTATATGTAACTTTCAGCTTATCCACGCCACCAATAGCAACAGTATTCTCAGCTTGCGCAAATATCCACAATAAACTAAGCGCAAGTCCTACCACTATTAAAAAAGAGATAGTTTTTCTGATTCTTACATTACGCTTCATCGTTTTCCCCTTTATTGCAGAGTCTTTCATACTTCATTTTATGCGCTTTATACTTTGCGCTAAGTAGGCGCAGTATGTACTTCCCCTTCATAGGCAGTCCCGTTAACCGTCCTTCCGCTTTATCCCCGCCGCGGTAAAGTCGTAGTTCATAGGCGTCAGCGTCACACTACTGGCGAATTGCAGATTCATAGCGCCAGTCAAGGAAAGCTCTTGTGTAGCGGAAAATGCTGTGGCATCCACCGCATCACCGTTGAGATATACCACCGCAGAAATATAATACTCCTTATCCGCCGTCAAGGTTGTGATTGTCTTGTTGTCCCCTGTAATTTTTCTTCCCAAAGTGAGATTTCCCGCTTCGTCAAAGGCAGGCTCATATAGGGCCAGGGTCGCCGTAGCCGTCGCCGGGTAAGGCAGCCATGTTACCACAATGTTGTCCGGGTCCACCGCCGCCACCTTGTAAACTGTGCCAGTAACGGTATTCATAAACACGATGTATACTCCTTGCAGCAGATCCTTCACCTGCTCCGTGGTCATGTCCCCGGCCACCGTAAACTGCACCGTACTGCCGCCCCCCAGCAGATCCTGGTCCTCATCGTTTCCGCTGACGCGGCCAATGCCCGTTTGTTGCAGCAGCAGGTCCGTGTCCTCACTGGACTTGAAAGCCAGGTCCACGCTGTAGCCGTAGGCGGTCACATCCGGCCGTTTCACCTCCACCTGGATAACACCGGGGGCTTCAATTCCGTCAATTTGTTTGGAAACTTGTCCCAATACACCCATCTGCGAAGCAGAAATATCATTCCCACTCGCATCCGTTAGATTGTCCACCTCGGTCCAGTCACTATATGCAAGCCCACTGGTTGCCTTGATGGAGTACACGAGATTTACCTTTCCTCGCACCATGTCCCCCGTAGGTTCCTCAGTCACCCACGATTTTTCTATCGTATAATCAATTTCTCCGTCCTCATCCTCAAATGGCTTTGATTCAGCCTTGAACCATAGGCTCATATCCCCTGTATAATCACCAATTACCGCCGCAATAGCGGAAAACAGATTCGTTTGGGTAGGATCCGCCGATGCAACTGTAAAAATTGTGTCCTTTGTCGCCAATCCGAGAGGGTTGTCTGTACGCTTAAGGTCGCGTGTGAAATCATATATTACTGCAGACATAACATCAGATACTTGGTCCTTAGTTTCTATATACTCTCCATACATATAAGTTTGACTCACGGCGACCAATTGCATGCCTGCGTTATTTGCAAGTCCGGCATCAACAAGTTCTCTCGCCGAGCTAACGCGTGCTGCTGCGGTTGCCATGGCATTAGCTGCATCAGCAATTTGTTTATACCCATTTTGAGTTGCCACACTATACAAGGAAGGTTCACCTGTCAGAGGCATCTGCATCACCGCTGCATATAACTCGCCCAAGGCTTTCATATCCTCGTCTTTTTGGGAATCATACCTAGTTTCATCAGCGGCTGCATTAGCCAAAAGCGCCCACTGAAGCGCTTCAGTTGCATCCGCTACCACCGTTTCCATAGCGGAAACATAGTTTGCCACAGCATCGCTCAATCCGGTAGCCGGCTCCGGCAACTCCTTATTGTGGCTCTGAGCAATAAGCCATCCCAATATTCCCATGGAGTTTTCCGCAATGGTCGTCTCCATCTTATCCCGCAGCTCCGCCCGGTAAGCCGCCACCTTCTCCCGGGCCTGCTTCAGCACCGTGTCCCGGCGATAGGTCAGGGTGATGGTGTTGTCCTCAGCCTTATTATCCGGGTTCACCGCGCCCAGCACATTCACGCCCCAGTTGGCCCCGGTGACAAATTGGCCATCCTTATTATAATGGGTCTTGGTGGCGTTCAAAAGGGAGGTCACGCGCCCGTCCTGGCCAAACTGCGGCACCTGCAAAATGCTGCCCGTATCCACCATGTAGCTGGTCTTGCCGTCCACCTCGGTAGCGTTCACCTTCAGCCGGGAGGGATAGAGCTGAATATTGTCCAGCCCGTAGCCCTCCGTCAGGTCCACCACATTGCCCCAGTATGTATTCGACACCGTTGCGGCATTCTTCGCGTGGGAGCTGCCCACCGCCGAGGTGATCTCCGCCCGGCCGCTGCCGGCCTCATTGGTGCTCTGCAGCGCGATCTCCAGTGCCCCGTTGGCCCCGGCGGTGGTCTTCAGATTCGATACCTCCGGCGCCGTCGACAAAATAAACCACGCATAAGAAGTCAGGCACATGAGGATCGCCGAGACCAGCAGCATAGAGATCGCCGCCATCAGCTTCCCCGTAACCTGTTTTTGCATCGCAAGAATCTTTTCCTTCGACATCGTGTGGTCCTCCCCTTTTGCTCTTCTGTGTGTTTTACGCTGTATTGAGCAGCCCCCCTCGCTCGCAAGCGCAGACAACTGCTCACAATAAATTCGAAATATATATAGTATACCAGTTATATTCTATCACATCTGTCAATCCTAAAATACCCCACTTTCCCCTATGGTTATAGGCATTCGCTGCCAAATATTATCTAAAAACTGTAACTTTTTGATAAGATTAATTGAAATATACACCCCAGCATATTTACTATTTTGATTTGTTATATTTATACTTTTTTGTATATTTTGCCATTTTGATTTGCTTTTCAAAACTACGCTCCGCAGCCCGAAAACCAGAAAATCGAGACACATTCTCCTATAATTGCCGGTCATTTTTTCGCTCCGGCGGCGCAAAGTAATGGTTGTCGTCGACGACAAAAAATGAAAAAGCGAGGGGTGGCTGCATGTATGAAGCAAGAGGCAAATCCCTTTGGGGGCGCGCGGCGGCCTTGTGCGCGGCGATTTTGCTGGCGCTTACAGTCTGCGTCCGGGGCGCCTACGCCCAGGAGAAAACCGTGATCCCCTTGGGGCAGGCAGTGGGCATCAAGCTCTTTGCCGACGGCGTACTGGTGGTGGATGTGTCGGAGCTGGAGGACGGCAGGAGCCCGGCTCTGCAGTGCGGCATCCGAGAGGGCGACCTGCTTTTGACCTTTAACGGCGAAAAAATCGTTTCCACGGAGCACTTGCAGGAGCTGCTCCGGGAAAACGGCGATAAGGCGGCGCAGATGACCCTTCAGCGGGGTCAGGCGTATGAAACGGTGAACATCACCCCCGTGTGCGGCGATGACGGCAGCGTCCGCCTGGGGGCGTGGATCCGCGACAGCATGGCCGGCATCGGCACCATGACCTATTATGACCCCGAGAGCGGCAGCTTCGGCGCCCTGGGGCACGGCATCACCGATGTGGACACGGCCCAGCTTATGAGCCTGGGCTCCGGCTCCATTATGGAGACCACCGTGAAAGCGGTAAAGAAGGGCGAAAAGGGCGAGCCCGGCGAGCTAAAGGGCGACTTTTCCGTGCAGCGGGATGTGGGCACGGTGACGGTGAACAGTGACGGCGGCATCTTCGGCACCGTATCCGATGCCGATTTCCCCGCTCGGAGCCAGGCGGTGCCCGTAGCCGGTGCCGAGGAAGTGAAGAGCGGCCGTGCGGTGATCCTCTCCACCGTTTCCGGTGAGGAAATTCGAGAGTATCAGGTGGAGATTGTGAAGGTGTTCCGGGATGCGGACTCCACCCGAAACCTGCTGCTGCGCATCACGGACCCGGAGCTGCTCCAGACCACCGGCGGCATCGTCCAGGGTATGAGCGGCAGTCCCATTCTGCAAAACGGCAAGCTGGTGGGCGCCGTGACCCATGTGATGATCAACGACCCCACCCAGGGCTACGGCATTTTTGCCGAAAATATGCAGAATGCTGAAGAATAAATGGAAAACGGATAATCTATATTTCTGTGGGGACAAATGAATTCAGCGACTATCAATGGCGATATCGAGGCCGGATAGTCGCTTTTTTGCGTTGTAAAAAGATCATGGGCAGCAAATTTGGAAAATGTGCGGATCCCGTTTTGAGGGATTATCCGAAAAGGAATCTTCTGCTAACTGGCAAAGGTATCCATAATATGGTAGAATAATTTTGTAGCTGATGATTCAGGCCTGAAGATGTTGTTGGTCATCAGGCCTTGAAAGTCTGT
>OLGF01002967.1_pt1 | contig 14823 bp, 10 predicted proteins | sample 1604971 | NCBI WGS metagenome assembly OLGF01 (sample SAMEA3888902, study PRJEB22519) | human gut metagenome | biome: human gut; feature: human-associated habitat; material: faeces | place: Denmark | collected 2011 | reverse complement strand
AAACGGAAAGGGGAAGATCAATAAAGGTTACGGTATTTGGTGATGGAGAAGATATCACTGAGAATTACAGTGGCGGTTTTGACATTATTCTGATGGATATTCAGATGCGGTTCATGGACGGTATGACAGCAGCAGAAAAAATCCGTCAGATGGATCAGAAAGTAATTATTATGTTTATTACAAATATGATTCAATATGCAGTACGTGGATATGAAGTTGATGCAATGGATTATGTAGTAAAACCAGTTGAGTACTTTTCTTTTTCGCAGAAATTGGATAAAGCAGTTGGACGTATGCGCTCTGAGGTTAAAGAATTTCTTACGATTCCGATTGGGGAAGGAGTTGTAAAGATAGATATAGCAGATATCTATTTTATTGAGGGGCAGAGACATAATGTAATTTATCATACTTCGAGAGGAGATTATTGTTCAAGAATTACGATGAAAGAACTCGAAGAAAAACTTGCGGTACATAATTTTTTTCGATGTGCAAAGGGATATCTGGTAAATATGAATCATGTAGAGGGATTTGTTGGTTCTGATTGTGTGATCCATAATGTACATATACCTGTCAGCAGAACTAGAAAAAAAGAATTCATGAATCTGCTTCTGCAAAACCTCAATATGGAATGATTTCATGCGAAATGGAGGATACTATGTTATATCAGGATATTCCAAGAATTTATACGGCAATAGCAGAGTGGGGATCATGTCTGGTTTATCTTTATATCCTAAAAAAAGAAAACATGAAATCTGTACATTTTCTTATAGGCAGTCTTTTCATGTTGGCAATGCAGAGTATTTTTCTGACTTTGACAGGCAGCGTAACTGAAATTTTGTGGATTCCCTGTATGATGATCGCTGCAGGTATGATGTATGGATTTCTTATGGTCGGAGGAAATATGAAGCCTCTGGGAGCGGCTTATTGCTGTGCCCGTGCATTTGTTCTTGCTGAGTTTGCAGCTTCGCTGCAGTGGCAGATGGTATCTATTGTACAGGCATGGGGGAATCAGAGCCTCGGGGTTGAAATTCTGATCACGATGGTTGTTTTTGGAGGCTGCTTTACTATTGATATTTATTTAGAAAAAGATCTTTTGAAGCAGAATTATCTTGAACAGATGACAGTAAAGGAAGTAGTAGCGGCGGCAATCATGGCTGTTGCAATCTTTGCTTTTAGTAATCTGAGCTTTTTAAATGAAAATGCACCATTTGCGAGCAGAGAACGTGCAGATATTTTTTCTATCAGAACACTGATCGATTTTGGAGGAATTGCAATCCTGCATGCTTATCAGAGCAGGATCAGTGAGTATGTTGCCGAGAAAGAACTTTCAGTAATGAACGTGATGCTGAAAAGCCAGTATGATCAATACCGAAATTATCAGGACAGCCTGGATCTCATACAAATGAAATACCATGATCTGAAACACCAGATAACGGGACTTCGTGCGGAATCAGATGAAGAGAAACGAAAAAAATGGATTGATTCCATGGAAAAGGAAATCGCTGCTTTTGAGAATATAAGCAGAACGGGGAATCAGGTACTTGATACGATTTTGGCAGCTAAGATTTTCCATTGTCGAAAAAATCATATACAGATTACCTGTGTGGCAGATGGAAAATTATTGGATCATATGCATGTAACAGATATATGTTCTATATTTGGAAATGCTTTGGATAATGCGATTGAACATGTAATTTTAATTCCAGATCCGGAAAAAAGACTGATCCATCTGACAGTATCCGCTCAAAAAGGATTTGTGTTCATCAAGATAGAGAATTATTGTGAAGCAGAAATTTCCAAAAATGAAGAGGATCTGATTACAACAACAAAAAAGGATAGTAAAAACCATGGTTTTGGATTGAAGAGTATTCGTAAAGCTGTAGAAAAATATGATGGTTCTGTAGTATTTGGAGTACAGCAGAACTGGTTTGAATTAAAGATTCTTTTACCCAGAGTATTGTAATGCTCTGGGTATTTTTGTTGCCAAGCATACGACAAAAAGGTCCGGTGGACCTTTTTTGGTATTTTGTGCCATATTTGTTGCATCTTGTGCCAAAAACGGCACGAAATAATAACCATGTTATAGTAATGCCAACAGGAAATGATACCTGAAAAAGACGAGAGAGTCAAAGGAGGAAAAAAGAGAATGATCAGTGTTGAAATGGAAGATGTTCTGGCGGTATTACAATTATGCAAACCGTATATTATCGGTATTATTGCTGTACTTGTAATTGGAATCGTAATTATGATCGCATGCCGCAGGATGTCCAGGGGCAAAAGATTTCTGATAAGAGGAGAAGCTGTGATCGCAATGGTTCTTGCAGTTGTTGTCTGCGTGAATATGATCTGTTTTGGACCAATGTCTACGTTGATTGGACTGGCAACGGGAAATGGAACTTTAAGCGATGAAACAAATGAGGAAGCTGCGGAAGTAGCAGAAGAAATTATGGAAGACGGAATTGTTCTTCTGAAGAATGAAAGTCTGCTTCCTTTAAATGAAACAAAAAAACTGAATATTTTTGGCTGGGAATCTATTAATCCGGCTTACGGTGGAGCTGGTTCCGGTGGAATTAATGATCTGTATGATATCGTCAGTCTGAATCAGGGACTTGAAAATGCCGGATTTTCTATTAACCAGGAACTGGTTGATTTTTATAACAATTATGGTGCAGATAATCCGGAAATGTCTATCCAGAAACAGAGCTGGACATTACCGGAGCCACCTGTAGATACTTACAGTGATGAGCTTATTAAAAGTGCGAAAGCGTATTCTGATGTGGCAGTTGTGGTTCTTTCCAGAAAAGCAGGTGAAGGTCATAATGATATTCCTATGGATGTAAGAAAAGCAGCATATGATAATAATTCAGATGAATATGATGATTTTCCTGAGGGAGAGCATTATTTACAGCTTTCACAAACTGAGAGAGATATGGTAGATATGGTTTGCTCAAACTTTGATAATGTGATTGTGGTTTATAATGGAGCAAATCAGTTTGAACTTGGTTTCGCAGATGAATATCCTCAGATTAAATCTGTTGTATGGTGTCCCGGAACGGGAAATGTGGGATTTAATGCACTTGGTAAAGTATTTTCAGGTGAAGTCAATCCTTCCGGAAAAACACCGGATACATTTGTTTATGATATGACGACTGCTCCGTGGTGGAATAATGCAGAAAAAACGGAGTATACAAATCTGGCAGATATGGCCGTTGAAGGAATGAACGCAGGAACTGCGCAGGTGTATGCTCCGGCATTTACCAATTATGTGGAAGGCATTTATGTAGGATACAAGTACTATGAAACAGCTGCACAGGAAGGTGCGATTGATTACGATAAGACTGTACAGTATCCACTTGGATATGGTCTGAGTTACACGGAATTTGAACAGAAAATGGGTGAACTGAAAGAAAAAGACGGACAGATTTCTGTAGATGTAGAAGTAACCAATACCGGAGATGTTGCCGGAAAAGATGTAGTAGAAGTGTATTATAAACCACCATATACAAATGGCGGAATTGAGAAATCTTCTGCAAATCTGATTGAGTTTGCAAAAACAGATCTGCTTCAGCCGGGAGAATCTCAGACTGTTACAGTTACATTCAGTATAGAAGATATGGCCTCTTATGATGAGAATAATGCAAAAGCATATGTTCTTGAAAAAGGCGATTATGTGATTTCTATCAACAGCGATTCACATACTGCGCTGGATCAGAAAACTTATACTGCAGATAAAGATGTAGTATATAAGGGAGAAAATAAAAGAGCATCAGATGATACTGCAGCAACAAATGTATTTGAAGATGCAAAAGGCGATGTGACATATTTATCAAGAGCAGATCATTTTGCAAATTATGAAGAGGCTACAGCAGCACCGGCATCTGCAGAGCTGGGTGAGCCATATGTTTCTGAATATCATTTGAACAGCAACTTTGATAAGACTACATATCTCAATGATAAGGATGTAATGCCGACAACGGGAGCAGATAATGGACTTACATTAGCTGATATGCGTGATGCTGATTATGACGATCCTCGTTGGGAAAAACTTCTGGATCAGCTTACTGTTGATGAAATGGCAAATATGATTGCAATGGCTGGTTATCAGACAGCAGCCATGGACTCTGTGGGAAAAGTGGCTACACTTGATTTCGATGGACCAGCAGCAATTAATAACAACTTTACAGGAGTTGGTTCTATTGGATTTCCAATTGAAGTTGTGGTTGCTTCCACATGGAATAAGGGACTTGCACAGGCATGGGGTGAATGCATGGGCAAGATCAGTCAGGAAATGGGTGCAGAGGGCTGGTATGCACCAGGTATGAATACTCATAGAACCGCATTTGGAGCAAGAAACTATGAATATTTTTCAGAAGATGGAGTTCTTGCAGGAAATATGGGAGCAAAAGCAGTAGAAGGAGCAAGAAAATATGGAGTTTATTCTTATATCAAACATTTTGCTCTGTATGAGGGAAATGCAAAGATGGTAAGTGTCTGGTCAAATGAGCAGGCAATCCGGGAAATCTATCTGAAACCATTTGAAATTTCTGTAAAACAGGGTGGCGCAAATGCAGTTATGGTTTCCTGGAGCTTTCTTGGAGATAAATGGACTGGAGAATGCAGTAACCTTATTAACACAGTACTCAGAGAGGAATGGGGATTCAGGGGAATGGCGCTTACAGACTTCTTCCGAAACAATGGTCATGGATTTATGAATGCAGATGCAGCTTTGGCAAATGGAGTAGATGTAATGTTGTCCACATTCAACGGAGAAGAGAACAATGTAGCCAATCCGGAGCATCCAACATCTGTACTTCAGATGAGAAATGCCTGCAAAAATGTCATGTATACAGTTGTAAGCAGCTGGGCTTATGACGGAGAACACGAAGAAACAGGTATGGAAAACTGGAAAAAAGCAGGAATTGGTATCGACATTGTAATAGCACTTTTCATGGCAGGAATGGAAGTACTGGTAATCAGAGGATATAAGAAAAGAAAGAATGCTGAATAAAGATGAAAGTGGGATGGAAAACAGTTATGAAACAGCAAAAATTGGTTGAAAAGATGACAATAGAAGAAAAGGCAGCAATCCTCAGTGGAAAAACTGTCTGGCAGACCAGAGAAATTGACAGGCTTTCCATCCCGTCCATCTTTCTTTCAGATGGACCGCATGGAATCAGAAAACAGGCAGGAGCAGGAGACCATCTGGGACTGAATGCATCCTTGAATGCAACTTGTTTTCCCACAGCGGCGACGATAGCAAACAGTTGGAATCAGGATCTGGGGGAAGAGATTGGACAGGCTCTTGGAGAGGAAGCAGCAAGTATGGATGTAAATATCCTGCTTGGTCCGGGATTAAATATTAAAAGAAGCCCATTATGTGGAAGAAATTTTGAATATTTTTCAGAAGATCCATATCTTTCCGGGAAGATGGCAGCGTCATATATTCGTGGAATACAGAGTAAAGGCGTTTATGCCTGTCCGAAGCATCTGGCGGTTAACAGTCAGGAACTTCGGAGAATGGCAATGGATGCAGTTGTTGACGAACGGACATTAAGAGAAATTTATCTGACCGGTTTTGAGATAGCTGTTAAAGAAGGACACGCAAAAGCAATCATGAGCAGTTACAACCAGATTAATGGGATTTATGCTAATGAGGACAAACATCTTTTGACAGATATCTTGCGCAAAGAATGGGGATTTGATGGAATTGTAGTAACAGACTGGGGCGGAAGCAATGACCATGTGAAAGGTGTTGCTGCCGGCTCAAATCTGGAGATGCCGTCCTGTGGGTACGATTCTGCAAGAGAAGTGATTGCTGCTGTCCGAAATGGAAAGCTGAAGGAAGCGGATTTGGATGAAAGAGTTGGAGAACTGGTGGATGCAGTGATGGAACTGACATCAGGGAAGAAGCTTTCAGATAAAAACTTTGACAGAAACGCACATCATCAATTGGCAAGGAAAGCAGCAGCAGAAAGCATGATTCTTCTGAAAAATGAAAAACAGATTCTTCCGCTGGATACCAAAAAATCCATCGCTATTATTGGAGATTTTGCTTTTTCACCCAGATATCAGGGGGCAGGATCTTCTATGGTTAATCCAACAAAAGTAGAAGATATGTCATCGATTTTGCAACAATATGATCTGAATATTCTGGGGATGACAAGAGGATATCAGAGAAATGGAGATGTAGATGAGAATGATAGAAAGTTTGCATTAAATTTGGCAATGAACGCAGATATTGTAATTTTCTGCTTTGGTCTTGATGAGATCAGCGAATCAGAAGGACTGGACAGAACCCATATGCGTATTCCACAAAATCAGATCGATCTTCTGCAGGATATCAGTAAAGTGAATGAAAATATTATTGGAATACTGAGTGCAGGATCTGCAATAGAAATGCCATGGCATACCTGTTGTAAAGCGATTTTGCATGGTTATCTGAATGGACAGGCAGGCGCTTCTGCAACATTGGATATTCTGACCGGAAAAGTGAATCCATCAGGAAGATTGGCAGAAACATATCCCATATCTTATGAACAGACACCGGCATTCCGATATTATCCAAGTAATGAGAAAACATCGGAATACCGCGAGAGTGTTTATGTAGGATATCGCTATTATGATACTTCAAAAGTCCGGGTGCAATATCCATTTGGATTTGGGCTTTCTTATACGGAATTTACATATTCTGATCTTATCATAGAAGAGGATGGAATCAAAGTTTCGGTTACCAATACAGGTGACAGAGACGGAGCTGAGGTTGTTCAGATGTATGTAGGACTTCCTAATGCAATCGTATTCCGACCGGAAAAAGAACTGAAAGGTTTTGCAAAAGTTTATCTAAAGGCAGGAGAAAGCAGACAGCTCAGGATTCCGTTTGATGATAAGACATTCCGTTATTGGAATATAAAAACGGGACAGTGGGAAATAGAAACAGGAACTTATCAGATTATGGTAGGAGCCAGTGTTGCAGATATTCGTTTAACAGGTATGACTGAGAGAACAGGAAATAGTAAAGGGTATCCGTATAATCCGGCAAAAATGCCTTACTATTATACAGGAATCGTGCAGAAAATATCAGATGAGGAATTTCATGAACTTCTTGGCCATGAGATACCGAACGGAAGATGGAGTGGAAATCTGGGAATCAATGATGCAATCTGTCAGATGTATTATGCAAAAAGCCGACTTGCAAGGCTGATATATAGATGTCTCACAAAAATGAAAAAGAAGAGTGAAGAACAGGGGAAACCAGATCTGAATATTCTATTTATTTACAACATGCCATTTAGAGGTATTGCCAAGATGACCGGCGGGGCAGTCAGTATGGAAATGGTATATGGAATTGTCGATGCTGTGAATGGACACTTTATGCTTGGAGTAAAAAAAGTAGTTGGCGGATATTTCAGGAACAGAAGAAATAATAAGAAATATGAAAAGTTATTAAAAGGAGCCGGAGGGAAGTGCAGATGAATCATATAAAAAATATATGGAAATGTTTTGAAGAGAAACATGCTACTTTTGCAAAATGGCTTTATCAGATATTCTATTTTGTTATATTCAGTATGGGCGTGACAGTATTCCAGTATCTTGTATTTACATTTTTACCAGGAATTTTGGGAATTGGTCTGGCTGGTACAGAATTTATGTGGCCAAAGGTTTCCATGAATCTGTTTGGAGTAAAATTTACATGGAGTTTGCTGGGGTATAATGTATTGCGTGATGCAACGGGGAATATACTGATCGGTGGTGGACTTGGCTATTTTATCAGTTATGAATTGGGGTCATTTCTTGCACAGTGTATCAATTTTCCGCTTCAGAGAAATATTACTTTTAAAAGCCATGGAAATCCTGTATATCAGGCAATCTGGTATTTTATTGCATGGGTGGTAATTTCACTGATTTGTAATGGATTTAATAATCTGTGGATGCCAGTTGCATCTGCATATGTGGCACCGGCAGTCTATAACATGCTTGTGACAATTATCACAGGTGGAGTTTCCATGGTGATTTTCTTCTTTGTGTTTAAAATTATTTTCCCGGAGGGGAAGGCTGAATAGAAAACATGCGTTATTATAAAGCTGGAGGTGAGTACGGGATGAAGACATTGGCCAGGATATGTAAAGTATATAAAGAAAAATATCCGCTGGTTCAGATTGTGCTTCATACTGCAACAGCAGATACAGTGTATGAGAGCAAGTGGAACAACAAAAAAAGTGGCAGAGATGATTGCTGGCTGCCGGAAATCCATGCCGGGTTATTCGCAAAATAACTGAAAAAGATCATATGAAATAAGATAATACAATCAATAAAGGGGATGCCGTTTAATACCACTTTTCGGCATCCCCTTTTTGCCAAAATAATTAAGTATTCCAATATCCGATATGGCAGAAATATTTCTGGGACAGATTGTATTCCGGAGAAAAATGAAAGGTTAGTTTTAACTGGTTGTATTACGGCGAATCAATATGGGAGTAATCTGTTTATGGACAGGCTTTTCCAGTGGTTTAGGGGAACGTTTTTTTTGTTCTTCCATCTGTTGAACCAGAAGCTCCATGGCAGTTTGTGCAATAATATCAATCTGCTGACCAACGGTTGTGATTGGGAGAATTGCCTCACTGGCAATGGGAGAATTATCAAATCCTATGATTTCATAGAAAGAGGGTAATTCTCGGTATTTCTGGAAAATCAGGTTAAGAAACATGTTTGCATAAGTATCGTTGGCAAGGAAAATGCCTTTTTTTTGATTGGGATATTTCTCTTCTATTCTTGTAAAAATACGTCTTATTTCATTTAAAATTTCCTGATAAGAATTACCAATTACACTTAGATCAATATCATAAGGAACCTGATATTCTTCACAGGTTTCCTTAAATGCGCGAATACGGTCGTAAGCAGGAACTGCTTTCTCAACATTGACATTGATGTGGATCAGTATATCACATTTATCACGGATCAGCAGAGTGGTAGCCTGAAGCGCACCCATATAGTTGTCAGTGGTAACACTGCTGATATATTCCGCTTCACGTTCAATGGCAACGATGGGAATCTGATAGGAGGATAATTGTTTTGATGACAGCGTATGACTTAAAACAATGAGACCTTCAATCTGATAGGATAGGAGCTCTTCAATATATTGCTGTTCTTCTTCAGCCCCATGTTCACTGCTAAAGACGAGAAATTTGTAGTGATAATCACTGTAGCTGGACAGCAGTTGTGTCAGCATTTCAGAATAATAATGCAGATAAAGATTCGGAATAATGATTCCGATAAATTCACTTTTTCCGTTTGCCAGAACTTTTGCAAGTTTATTTTTTTTATAGCCAAGAGTATCAAGGGCCTGAGAAATTTTTTCCTGATTTTCAAGTGTAAGGGAATCAGGATGATTGAAATATCTTGATATTGTAGTTTTTGAAAAATGAGTATATGCTGCAATATCTGCAAATGTCACCTGTTTTTTTGACATGAAACTTATTCTCCTTATAAATAAATGCAAATATTTTTTTTAGTATAGCAATTATTATACAAAAAGGCAATATTAAAATAACCGATTACGTAACCGGTTATTTTAATGAAGAAAAGTGTTGACAGAGAGTGTGTGATGTAGTAACATCAGATTATAAAGTAACCGGTTACTTAACCGGTTTCGTGAACAATGTATGAAAGGAATGGAGGAAAAAGTGCATGAAAACAGTGCAGAACCAAGCAAAGCCCGTAAGCAAGCAGACGTGGAGAAATAAGGTTACGTATGTGAAGAAAAACTGGCAGTTATATCTTTTTTTCTTAATGCCGGGACTTTTACTGACAATCATTTTTAAGTATCTTCCGATGGGAGGGCTTTTGATTGCGTTTGAAGATTATAATGTAATCAAGGGAGTACTTGGAAGTCCATGGGTTGGACTTGAATATTTCAGACGTTTTTTATCATCACCGGATTTTATGAACTATCTGATGAATACATTAAAGCTGAGTATCTATGGATTATTATGGGGATTTCCGGTTCCGATTATTCTGGCATTACTTATGAATCGTATTCAAAAAACAGGGATTAAGAAAAAAGTACAGCTTCTGATCTATATGCCGAATTTTATATCTGTAATAGTACTTTGTGGTATGGTTCGTATGCTGTTATCACCGGTAGGACCTTTGAACAGGCTGCTTGGGATTAGCACAAACTGGATGACAATGCCATCTGCTTTCCGTACTATTTATATAGCAAGTGGAATCTGGCAGACTGCAGGCTGGGCATCTATTATGTATACTGCAGCATTATCTAATGCGAGCAAAGAGTTGGAAGAAGCGGCAGTTATGGATGGTGCAAACCTTTTGCAGCAGATCTGGTACGTGGAGCTTCCGGCGATTAAGAACATTATTGTAATTCAGTTTATCCTGCAGGCAGGAAATATTATGAGCATTGGATTTGAGAAGGCATATGCATTGCAGACAGATATGAACCTGCCGGCATCAGAAATTTTATCTACATATGTATATCGCATCGGTCTTTTGAACGGTGATTATGGTTATTCTACGGCAGTAGGTCTGTTTAATTCAGTTGTAAATGTAATTCTGTTGATTTTTGTAAACTGGGTTGTAAAGAAGCTGAATGATGGAGAGGGATTATAGGAGGAAGAGAAGATGGAGAAAAAGAAGAGAAAATATTCAAGGACAGATCGTCTGATCCTTGGAATTGGATTCACGATTCTTGGACTGTTTGTGCTTTCTATTGCGATTCCAATTATATATGTAGTACTTGCATCTTTTATGGATCCTACTGTTTTGAATAATCAGGGACTGAGCTCTGATATTAAGGACTGGACTTTGGATGCTTATAGAAGAGTACTGGAGAATGAGATGATCTGGCGCGGATTTTTGAATTCTTTTCTGTATTCATTTGCATTTACAGTGATCTCAGTTTTTGTAACATTACTGGCAGCCTTTCCTCTGTCTAAAAAAGAATTTGTGGGAAGAAAATTTTTTAATCTGATTTTTCTGATCACAATGTTTTTTGGGGGAGGAATGATTCCAACATTTATTTTGATCAATCAGCTGCATATGGTAAATACAGTATGGGCGGTTTTGATTCCGGGAGCATTTAACGTTTGGAATATGATTCTTGCAAGAACTTATTATCAGTCAATTCCGGCAGAATTAAGAGAAGCATCTGCAATTGACGGTGCTAATGAAATTCAGCATTTTTTCAAAATTATGATGCCGGTATGTAAACCAATCATTGCAGTACTGGCACTGTGGTCATTTGTCGGAATGTGGAATAGCTACTTTGATGCGATGATTTATCTGAACGATGCAAATCTTCAGCCACTGCAGCTGGTACTGCGTTCAATCCTGGTGCAGAATACTCCGCAGCCGGGAATGATTGCAGATATCCAAAGCACAGCAGAGATGGCAAAGGTAGCAGAACAGTTGAAATATGCAACAATTGTAGTATCAAGTTTACCACTTTTAGTGATGTATCCATTTTTCCAGAAATATTTTGATAAAGGAATTATGGTTGGATCGGTAAAAGGCTAAAGAAAGGAATGATACAGATATGAAGAAAAACAGAGTAAGAAGTTTGCTTGCACTTGGACTTTCTTTAACAATGATGGTAAGTATAATGGGGTGTGGAAAACAGCAGAGGCTTGATGCTGAGATTAATCCGGATACACCGGTATCGGATGTACAGTTTCCATTGAAAGAAACAGAGGAGCTTTCTTTTATTACCAGTGCACCGGCCACTTCAACACAGGATCCAAATAAAAGAGTGATTTTCCAGAGAATGGAAGAACAGACAAATGTTCATATTGACTGGACCTGCTTTGTATCAGATCAGTTTTCAGATAAAAAGAATCTGGCGTTGGCTCAGTTTGGAAATCTGCCGGATGGACTGTTTAATGCAGGCATGAGTGATTATGATCTGTTGCGTTATGCAAAGCAGGGAATAATTATTCCGCTGGAAAATCTGATTGACAAATATATGCCAAACCTTCAGGCTGTGTTTGAAAAATACCCGGAATACAGAACCATGTGTACAGCACCGGATGGACATATTTACTCTTTTCCGTGGATTGAACAGCTTGGTTCCGGAAAAGAAGCAATTCAGGCCATTGGAGATATTCCTTATATTAATAAGAAATGGCTTGATTATCTTGGTCTTGAGATTCCAACCACAACAGATGAACTGGAGCAGGTACTGATTCAATTTCGAGATCATGCAGATGATCTGAAACAAGAGTTTTCCATTGAAGGTGATGTAATACCGATGTCATTTATTATCAATAACGGAGATCAGGATCCTTCAATCTTAATAAATGGATTCGGAGATGGTTATGGGGACACAGGAGATCATTTTGCTGTAACAGATGAAGGTAAGGTGATTTATACAACGGTTCAGGAAGGATACAAAGAAGGTATCAAATGGCTGCATAAACTTGTGACAGAGAATCTGATCGATCCGGAAGCATTTACACAGGAATGGTCTACTTATGTTGCAAAAGGAAAGAATCACCGTTATGGACTTTGCTTCACATGGGATATTGCTAATATAGACAACAATACGGATTATGTGATGCTTCCGGCACTGACCGGACCGGATGGAATGAGAAATATCACCAGACAGAACAACAGTGAGACCAGCGGTTTTGACAGAGGAAGATGTGTGCTTACTACCAGCTGCCGTAACACGGCACTTGCTGCCGCATGGATCGATCAGATGTATGCACCCCTTCAGTCTCCGCAAAATAACTGGGGAACCTATGGAGAAAAGGATTCCTTTAATATTTTTGAGCTGTCTGTAAACAAAGATGGCGAAAAAATGTTAAAGCATATGGACTTAGGAGATCAGTCACCGGTGGAAGTACGTGAAGCGCAATCTGTAAATGGTCCTCTTGCTATATTAAATGAATATTATGATGTATATGTAACACAGCCGGAAGATGCGAAATGGCGTCTGGATAATATGCATGAGACATATTTACAGGATATGAACAGCAAATATGTTTATCCTAATGTATTTATGAGTATTGATGATACAAACAAAGTGTCACAGTATGATACAGATATTAAGAAATATGCAGAACAGAAGAAAGCAGATTGGATCCTGAACGGAGGAATTGATGAAGAATGGGATTCTTATCTGAAAAAAATGGAGAAGTACGGGCTTTCCGATTACCTTTCAATCAAGCAAAAATATTTTGACCAGTATCAGGATTCATTAAGCAGTGAAAAATAAGAGAAGATATCATTTTGACAGGAGGAACTATATGAGCGAAATGTTGGAAAAGGCAAGAAAATATGAATTTATACAGGGACAGCAGATCAAAGAGGAAGAAAGACCAGCCTTTCATATAACTCCTTATGTTGGCTGGATGAATGATCCAAATGGATTTTCCTATTATAAAGGAGAGTATCATTTGTTCTACCAGTATAATCCGTATAGCACACATTGGGACAGTATGCACTGGGGACATGTAGTGAGTAAGGATTTATTGCATTGGAACTATGTTCCGACTGCATTGGCACCGGATGAAGATTATGATAAATTCGGCTGTTTTTCAGGAAGTGCCATAGAATTAGAGGATGGCAGACAGTTGCTTATGTATACTTCTGTAAATCAGGAGAAACTGGAAGACGGAACTGTAAGGGATATTCAGACACAGGCAGTGGCAGTTGGAGATGGTAAGGATTATGAAAAGTATGATAAGAATCCGGTTCTGACAGCCAAAGATCTTCCAAAGGGGGCTAGTAAAGTAGACTTTCGTGATCCCAAAATCTGGAAAGGGAACGATGGAAACTTTTATTGTGTTATAGGAAGTCGTCCGGCTGATGGAAGCGGACAGATCCTTCTTTACAGAAGTAAAAATGGCTTTGAATGGGAATTTGTAAGCATTCTGGCAAAGAATCAAAATCGTTATGGAAAAATGTGGGAATGCCCGGATTTCTTTGAATTGGACGGCAAATATGTGCTTCTGACAAGTCCACAGGATATGCTTCCGGAAGGATTAGAATTTCATAATGGAAATGGAACGTTATGTATTATTGGGGAGTTGGATCCTGAGACACATACTTTAAAGGAACAGTTTTGTCAAGGTGTTGATTACGGAATTGACTATTACGCAATGCAGACACTGCTTGCACCGGATGGACGAAGAATTATGATCGCCTGGATGCAGAACTGGGATACGCTTGCATATCGATGCAATGACTCTGGATGGTTCGCACAAATGAGTCTTCCAAGAGAACTGTCTGTTAAAAACGGAAGATTGTATCAGGTTCCGATCAGAGAACTTAATGCCATGCGTGCAAACAAAGTCGAGTATAACAATGTTGTGATAAAAGATACCAGGCTCACACTGGATCAGATTGAAGGACGAACGGTAGATCTGGAACTTGTGATACGACCGGCAGATAAAGACAATCTTTATAAAAAATTTGAACTCTGTTTTGCAGAGAATGAGAAATATCATTCTACATTATGCTTCCGTCCGGATGAATCTGTTTTAAAAATCGATAGAAAATTCTCAGGAAGCGAACGGGCGCTGGTTCATCAGAGCAGTTGTCTGGTAAACGGTGACAGCAATGAACTAAAACTGCGTGTGATTTTGGATAAGTTTAGTGTGGAAGTATTTATTAATGACGGCGAGCAGGTTATGTCTGCGGTTATTCTTACAAAGCAGGAAGCAAAGGGGATTTCTTTCTTTGCTGATGGTGCAGCTAAGCTTGATATAGTGAAATATGATTTATTATAATAAAGCGTTCTATAGCAATCCTCGTAAATAATGCATTTAAGACAGTTCAGCAGAGTGCGAAAGACAAGGAAGATATCTG
>OLGF01002947.1_pt1 | contig 14908 bp, 13 predicted proteins | sample 1604971 | NCBI WGS metagenome assembly OLGF01 (sample SAMEA3888902, study PRJEB22519) | human gut metagenome | biome: human gut; feature: human-associated habitat; material: faeces | place: Denmark | collected 2011 | reverse complement strand
GGCCGAGGCGTGTGCCGAGCAGCATGGACGTCAGCGTGATGAAGGTCATGAAGCCGAGACCGCCGAGCTGGATGAGCGCGAGGATCACGAGCTGGCCGAAGACTGTCCAGTCGGTGAACGTATCGCGGACTACCAGACCCGTCACGCAGGTTGCACTTGTTGAGGTGAACAGGGCGTCGAGGAACCCGGCAGGTTCCCCGCGTGAGGCGATGGGGAGCATCAGCAGCCCCGCGCCGGTCAGAATGACCAGCAGGAACCCGACCGCGATGAGACGCGAGGGGGTCAGGTGCATTTTTTTCAAATGAGGATCGCTTCCTTCCGACCGGCCTTCGTGCAGATGGGCCGGTGTTGCTTTCCCAGACAGTATAGCGGATTTGGAGCGAAAACGCAACTGTGATTTTTGACACGAAATTGTGTGAATTATTTTTGAAAATTCAAGAAAAATAGTTGAATTTTGGGGTCGTTTGTCATAGAATATTGGTCGGCAGTGTTTTGGAGAGCATGCTGCCGCGAAAATCTCTTCTCCGCAGGAGCACCATGCTGAACGTTGTCCTTGTTGCGCCGGAGATCCCGCAGAACACCGGCAATATTTCCCGCACCTGTGCCGCGACCGGCTCTGTGCTGCATCTCATCCGGCCGCTGGGCTTCGATATCTCCGAGCGGGCCGTGCGCCGCGCCGGGATGCTGGAGCGGGCGGGCGCGGAAGTCCTGCGCGACGATCCGGGCGGGGAGGGGATATGGCCTTTCTTTATGGTCCTCATGCCGGATCGGGACCGGCGGGACCGGGCGCTCGGCGCGCTGTGGCGGTCGGGGCTCGGGGTTTCCAAGCTGTTCGTCCGGGCCTTGCCGGACTATCCGTATCTGGCGGATGCCGTCGAGGGCGGGCCCTGCCCGGCGGCGCGGGATTTGGCGGGCAGGATGCTGACCGTCACCAATACGCACTGGCTGGACGATGCCGCGTTCGCCCGTCTTGCCGGGGAGATATGCCATGCCTGATGCCCGCCATGCCAATCTGCTCGAACCCGAGGCGTTGGTGGAGCTGTTCCTGCGCCACCCGCCGCAGGGCTTTGCCGCCGCTTCCGAAGCGGATCTGCCCGTCTTCGGAACCGATTTCGATCTGCTGACCACGCTGGAACCCGCGATTCTGGCGAAGATCCGCAGGCTTCCCCTGTTCGGGCTGTGGTCGCGCCTGCTGCGTTTCCCGGCCCGTTTCGCCGGGACCACGGCCACCGAATACGCGCCGCTCCCGAAGGGCTTGGAGCCGGGCGCGCTTCTGGACGGCTTCCGCGAGCGCTGTGCCGCCGGGCAATCCCTGCTGATCGTCAAGGACGTGCCGGAAGTTTCCCCGCTGCTGGGTGCAGGTGACAACGAGGCCGCCATGCGGCTGGCCCGGATTGCGCCGGACAAGGGGTTCATCGTCGTGGAAGGGCAGGCGCTGGCCTACGTTCCCATTGATTTTTCCAGTACAGACGAATACCTGTCGCGCCTCTCCAAGAGCCGCCGCAAGAACCTGCGCCGCAAGCTGAAGTCGCGCGAACGGCTGGACATCGAAGCCGTGCCGTTGGGGGACGCCCGGTTCGGCAGCCTTGATGTGCTGGAGGAGCTGTACGGCCTCTACCTCGGCGTCTACGCCCAGAGCGAAATCCATTTCGACCTGCTGACGCGGGATTTCTTCGCGGGGCTGCTGCAAAGCCGGGAGATCGGCGGCGTGGTATTCTGTTACCGCCATGACGGGGAGCTCGTGGGCTACAACATCTGCCTTGAGCACGGCGGGATGCTCATCGACAAGTACATCGGGCTGCGTTACCCGCAGGCACGGGAGCTCGACCTCTATTTCGTGAGCTGGTTCGTGAACCTCGAGCACGCGCTGGAGCGCGGCCTGCGCTTCTACGTGGCTGGCTGGACCGATCCTGAAGTCAAAGCCGGCCTTGGGGCGCGGTTTACGTTCACCCGGCATCTGGTCTGGGTGCGCAACCCGATCCTGCGCCGCATCCTGTACATGTTCCGGCATTGGTTTGAGTCCGACGCAAAGGCCGTGGGCGCGAAGGCGGCTGATAAGGATACGGATCATGCATGACCCCCGCGAATCCTTCCGGTCATCCCCGCCGGTGATCCTCGATTTCGACGGCTCGGTCCTGCCTGTGGCGGAGGGCGAACGCCGCATCCCGCTGGGCTCGTGGCAGGAGGCCATACGCTTCGGCTGCACGCGCCGGGCGTTCAGTACGCTGGAAGCCCATCTGGAAGGCGTGTTGCCTGTGGATTGCGGCTGTGCGTTCATGGGCAGCGGCGATTTCCACCACGTCACGCTGATCCCGCTGCGCCGCCTGTGCCGCCGCCTGCCGCCCGCGTCCCTTGATGTGGTCGTTTTCGACAACCACCCGGACAACATGCGCTATCCCTTCGGCATCCATTGCGGTTCGTGGGTGTCGCACGCCGCCTTGCTGCCGAGCGTCCGGCGCGTCCATGTCATCGGCATCACCTCGGGGGACATCGGCCTTGCCCACGCGTGGGAAAACCGCTTCACGCCCTTCCTGCGGCGCAAGCTGACGTATTGGAGCGTCGGCACGGACGCGGCGTGGCTGCGCCTGATCGGGCGGGCGGAGTGCTGCAGATCATTCGGATCGGCGGACGAACTGGTGCGCGGGCTGCTCCCGGCACTGGCGGATGCCGGGAACATCTATCTTTCCATCGACAAGGACGTATTCGCGGAAGACGTGGTGAAGACCAATTGGGATCAGGGCGTCTTCCGGCTCAGCCATAGCGAGGCCGTGCTTGCCGCCTGCGCGGGCAGGGTGATCGGTGCGGATGTCTGCGGCGACGTGTCGGGTTACGAATACGCGAGCCCCTTCAAGCGGTTCCTGAGCCGCCTCGACGGGCAGGAGCCCTGCGATCCGCAAGCTCTGCGCGGCTGGCAGGAAGGGCAGAGGGCTGTAAACGCCGCCTTGCTGGAGAGCCTTGGAAAGGTGTTGCGAGAGCCCGAGGCTTCTACCCGCGTTTCCCCAATCCTCCGCCGCTTCTTCTAGAAACCGATAAAAAGGGTGAGGCCGAGACAAGAGTATCGTGCCGTCCCTTGGGTCGTATGCATAGACTGAAAAAGCCCCTTTCCAGTATTCGCGAACAGCCTTTCTCTACGAGAGAGAAATTTTCCGCCGTTGCATCGGGAAAACCTTTATGTTAGAGTGCTTATAGATTGAAGTTTATCTTGTTATTTCAGTTGATTGCATTTTGCAAATAGAGGTGATCCGTATGCTCTCTCTCTCTCTCTCTCTCTCTCTCTCTCTCAGCGCGTAATTAGCTTATTTTATAGTATAAAAGAAAAACGTTCCAGAGCCGTTTCATCCCGGCTCCGGAACGTTTTTTATTTTTTGAATTCGCTCGCCGGACCCGAGAAGGGAAACCGGCATGGCGGGTTTTCCAGAGTGGTAGGATAAAGACAGATTAAGGAAAGCAGTAGCGTGTCATTTTTCGTTGAATTTGCAGCAGTTGTGAAAGAGCATTTTCCGATATTTATGAGTAGTTTTTCTCCAAAATAAAGAGATTTTTCCCTCGTTGCACCAAAAAAACCTTTATGTTAGAGTGATTATAAATTTGATATAGTTGATTTATCTTCGCAAGTTACATTTAAAAATACGGGCGATCCACATGCTCTCTCTCTCTCTCTCTCAGCGTGTAATTAGCTTATTTTATAGTATAAAAGAAAAACGTTCCAGAGCCGTTTCATCTCGGTTCCGGAACGTTTTTTATTTTTTGAACCCACTCATTAAATCGATGAGTGGGAACTAATGCTACGCTTTTTTAAGGGGTGAAGAATGAATAGTTTTGTGTCTTTTGCCGGGGATACTCTCAAAAAACAGGCAGAGGCGCTTTGGCATATGGCAGAAGATTTGGATGGCTCATTCGATGAAGTCATCCGTTGTCTTTTGTCCATTTCCGGGCGCATCGCGGTCTCTGGCATGGGAAAAAGCGGGCACGTAGCCCGAAAAGTGGCCGCGACCCTCGCTTCCACTGGCTCGCCCGCCTATTTCATCCATCCCGCTGAGGCCAGCCACGGTGATTTGGGGATGATGTCGCGGCATGACGCGGTCATCGCCTTTTCCAACTCCGGCGAAACGGCCGAGCTGAACGATATCATCCTGTTCGCTTCGCGGCATGGGATCCCGATTACGGGTGTGACGAAGCGGGGCGATAGTTTTTTGGCCCGCCACGCCGATTATGTCCTGTTGCTTCCCAATGAGCCGGAAGCGTGCCCTATCGGATGCGCTCCCACTACGTCGACGACGCTCCAAATGGCGCTCGGAGATGCTATCGCCCTTTCCCTGCTCAAGGCAAGGGGCTTCGGCGCGGAGGATTTCCACCGTTTCCACCCCGGCGGGCGGCTTGGCAGGAAGCTCATGACCGTGCGCGAGATCATGCACGTTGGCGAGGCTCTCCCCTTAGCGTCCCTCGACAGTCCGATGACGGAAATCCTCTGCATCATGACAGGCAAAGGGTTCGGCTGTGTCGGCATTATGGAGAAAGGCATCCTTGTCGGCATCATTACCGATGGAGACCTGAGGCGGCATATGGACGGCGGTCTGTTGGGGCTGACCGCCGAACGGGTCATGAGCCGGAATCCGATCACGGTCGATGAGCATTGCCTTGCCGCCAAGGCGCTGGGGATCATGCAGTCCAGCAAAATTACCAGCTTGTATGTTGCGCGGGGCGGAGAACCCGTCGGCATTTTGAATGTTCATGACTGCCTGCGGGCGGGGGTCAATTGATGTCTACGATGTTGCGTTGCCTGATGGTGGGATGCCTGACGGTCGTTTGCGGATGCGCTGTGCAGCAGGGCGGACGCGGGGAAAAGAGCGGGGTTGCGGCGCAGGAAACCAGGTATGCCGGATTCGCCAGCCAGCTTGGGGAACAGATGGAAGGAACCATTGTTTCCGTCGAGAAAACGCCTTTTGGAGGGCCCGCTGAGGTTTCAGTGGGGCGTCCGTATGTTTCCGGGCTCCGGATGCTGTGCCGCAGGGCCACATTGACGGATCCCCACAGGGAAATGACGGTTGCCGTTTGCCGCCGGCCTTCGGAAGAGTGGACGCTTGTGGAACCGATTTTTGAGCCGCTGCCGAGGTAATCCATGTCGTCGGGTTGGATTGTGCAGGGAAGGGTGATTATGGCCCTGATCCTCCGTGAAGTGCATACGCTCTATGGCTCGTCGCGGCTCGGGTATCTGTGGGCTGTGATCCAGACGATGTTCGGCATCGGGATATTCTGGGGGATACGGGAGATAGCCGGGGCGCGGGCTCCGCACGGCATGTCCGTTTTGATGTTCCTGCTTGCGGGGTTTGGCCTCTGGGCCACATTCAGCGAAACGCTTACCAAATGTATGAGTGCGGTCAGCGGCAACAAGGCGCTTTTAACCTTTCCGCAGGTAACGCCGCTTGATTTGATGCTCTCCCGGACCGTTGTCGTGTGGGGGACGCAGCTTTCTTCCGGATGCGTGATTACAGGCATTGCGGCCTTTTGTGGCACATCCCTTTATGTCTCCGACTGGACGGGGCTTTTCGCCGCATTCCTTCTGACGCCTTTGCTCGGGCTCGGCTGCGGGATGCTGTGCGCTTCATTGGCGGTCTTTTGGCCGACGCTGGAGAAAATCGTGCCCATGATACTGCGCATCTTGTTCTTTGCATCGGGCATTTTCTTTTCCGTTTCGATGTTTCCAAAGAACATTGCGGACATCCTGCTGCTCAACCCGGTCATGCAGCTCATTGAATTGCTGCGGCAGAGCTTATCGCGCGGATACGTGGCTCCCACTTACGATTACCTCTACATTGTGGCGTTCTGCGTGGTTTCGTTGTGCCTTGGCGGATTGTTGGAGCGTTATGCGCGCAAGAGGGCCGAGCAATGATTGCATTGCATAACATCGCCAAGTCCTATCCCCTCCCCCGAGGGAAAAAGGTTGTGCTCGATGATGTGAACATAACCTTCCGTCCCGGTGAGAACATGGGGATTCTCGGCCTCAATGGGGCTGGGAAGTCGACGCTCATGCGGATCATCGGCGGCGCGGAACTCCCCGACAGCGGAAAGGTCGTCCGCAAAAGCCGGGTGTCGTGGCCCATCGGCTTTGCGGGAGGTTTCCACGGGAGCCTCACGGGTCGGGAGAATTTGCGCTTCACTTCCCGCATCTATGGTTCCGATATCCGGAAAGTAACTGAGTTCGTGGAAGATTTTTCGGAGCTGGGCCCATATATGGATATGCCGGTGCGCACGTACTCGTCAGGTATGAAATCCAAGCTGGCGTTCGGCCTCAGCATGGCCATCGGTTTCGATTTTTATCTCATCGACGAAGCCTATTCCGTGGGCGACGCGGCCTTTCAAGCCAAAGGCGAGCGCGTTTTTCAGGAACGCAAAGCCAGTTCAACACTCATCGTCGTTTCACATAGCGTTTCAACAATACGTAAAAACTGCGATAACGCTGCGGTTCTCTTTGGGGGCAAGCTGATGTGCTTTGCCAACCTGGAGGACGCGCTTACCCGCTATCAGGAAATTTGTGATGCTCAAAAGCGATAATCCGCCGCCTCTCACCCTGGCCGTACAGTCAGGCCGTCGATCTTTTTCCAGTGCGCGTGCCTGCTGGGGCAGGCTGCCGCGAAAAGGGAAGATTTTTGCGTGTGTTGTACTGCTGCCCACAGTAGCGGTGTTCCTTTATTACCTGCTGTGGGCTTCGCCCATGTACGTTTCCCAGACGCGTTTCGCTATTCGCAGCGCTGATTCGTCTGGAGGCGGGTTGGATATCGCCTCCGCACTGCTCCGCTCCTCGTCTTCGACGGGGGCGGACGCGCATATCGTAGTTGAGTACATTCAATCGCTAGATATCATTCATGATATTGATAAAGAACTTGGCGTTGATCTGCATTTTTCCGACAAGGGCCACGACGTCTTTTCACGCCTGACGAATAATCCGACTCAGGATGAGCAGCTCCGGTATTGGAAATGGGCGGTCATTCCCGCCCTCGATCAGGATACGGGCATCATCACCTTGGAAACGAAAGCCTACTCCCCGGAAATGGCGCAGAAGATCGCCGCCGCCGTACTGGCCCGCAGCGAAGCCCTTGTGAATACCATGAACCTCCGTGCCCGGGAGGACGCCGTTTCACTGGCGCAATCGGAAGTCCAGAGGGCGGAGGCGCGCGTCAGGAAGGCACAGGAAGCTATGCGTAACTTCCGGGATGCGCATACCCTCCTCGACCCCAGGGTGACGGCCGCTGGTCTGCAGGGGGTGGTGACGGAACTGGAAGGTGAAGCCGTCAAACTGCGTGCGCAGCTGGCGGAAGCCCAGTCGTTCATGCGTTCCAGCGCTCCGGCGACAAAAGCGCTGCAAACGCGGTTGAAAGCTGTGGAGAGCCAACTTGATCAGGAAAAGCAGCGATTGGCGGGCCTCCGCTCGCAGGAGGGCAATCTCAACGCTGTGGTAGGCGAGTATGAGGATCTCACCATCGAAGCCGAGTTCGCCCAGAAACAGCTTGTAACAGCCATGTCCGCGCTTGAGTCCGCAAGAGTCCACGAAGTGGCCAAATCCCGATATGTCGTCGCGTTCCAGCAGCCTACGTTGCCGGATGAGTCCCTCTATCCGCGTCCTTTCCTTTTCACGGCCTATGTCTTTGTCGGCGCCCTGCTTCTTCTCGGGCTGGGTTCGCTCATCACCGCTTCTATCCGAGAACACGCAGGGTTTTAACCGATGAACCATATGATGCACTGGAAAACATATCTGGCTTTTGCGACCGGAAGCCTTCTTTTGCTAAGCCTTCCGCCGTATGCGGCGGGGGCGCAGAATACCGTCCAGCAAACAGGCGGAAGTGCTTATGGACAGCCGCTCGGTCGATCTTCCAATCCCGTTCCGGCGAGTTCGGGAGGTATTCCCGGCGTTCCTTCTTCCATGCCCGCGCAGCAAGCTCCGGGGACATACCGCCTCCCTTCGCAGGGCTCCGTATGGGGCAGCCGCGAAAGTTCGCCGGTCCCTACCGTCCTCGATGCCCCGCCAGCCTGGGCGCAATCGCCTCTGCGCGGTCCGGCTTCGGCGACGCTGCCTCCCTTCGGCGCCAATTTGTTTCAGGGGAATTTTGCCTCCACCTATTCGGAAAGTGTGAACGCCGATTACGTCATCCTTCCGGGAGACCGCATAGTGGTCCGTATTTGGGGAGCCAAGACGTATGACGATGTCCTGATGGTCGATCAGCAGGGGAATGTCTTTTTACCGGAAGTAGGCCCGATCCGGGTGGCCGGTCTGAAGCAGGGGCAGCTTCTGGGAGCCGTCCGGTCAAGCCTTGCCTCCGTCTTCACCGACAACGTCAATATTTACGTCAATCTTCAAAGCTCTCAACCCGTAGCCGTTTACGTGGCGGGCTTCGTGAACCATCCCGGAAGATACGCGGGCGGGCCGATGGATTCCGTCATGTCGTATCTGGACAGGGCGGGCGGCATCACGCCCGAGTGGGGAAGTTATCGGCACATCAAGGTGATGCGGGGAAAATCCCTTATCGGGACGGTCGATTTGTATGATTTCGCCCTGCGCGGGGAAATGCCTTCCATCCGGCTCAAGGATGGGGACGTGATTTTGGTGGATGAACGTGGGAGCAGTGTCGCCGCTCTCGGTCTGCTTCGCCAACAGGCCCGTTATGAATTCATGGGCACGGCGACCGGGGCGCACCTTCTCGATCTCGCTACGCCGTTGAACAGCGCTTCGCACGTCAGCATCAGCGGGATACGCAACCGTGCGCCGTTCAACGTATACATCCCCATTGCCGAATTTGCGCAGTTTCAGCTTGCGGACGGGGACACTGTCGATTTCGTTGCCGATAAGCGTGGGCGCACCATCATGGCCGCAGTTACAGGGGCCATTCAGGGGGCTTCCCGGTTCCCCGTCCGCAAAGACACGACCCTCAAATCGTTGTTGCAATACGTGGAAATTGAGCCGGCCATTGCTGATACGTCCGCGATCTATATCCGCCGCCAAAGTGTAGCCGCACAGCAAAAGGCGATTATTGCCGATTCGCTGCGCAGGCTTGAACAGAGCGCGCTCACGTCAACGTCTTCGTCCGTGGATGAAGCCAACATCCGGGTTCGGGAAGCGGAGCTGATTCAGGATTTTGTGCGTCGTGCCGCAACGCTGGAGCCTGACGGCGTAGTCGTCGTTTCGCGCGGGGGCACAGTCAAGGATCTCCTGCTTGAGGACAACGACGTCATTGTTATCCCGCAGAAAACGGATGTCGTCCATGTATCGGGGGAAGTCTTGATACCCAAGGCCATCACCTATGAAAAGGGTATGTCCCTCCACGAATACCTCGAGAGCGCGGGCGGCCTTTCGGATCGTGCGGACAAGGACAATATCCTTGTCGCCAAGCAGAATGGTGAAGTGGGCAAAGTCCAAAATATGGGCATAGCGCCGGGCGACCGTATCTTGGTCATGCCCCGGTTTGATTCCAAGAATATGCAGCTGGCTAAGGATTTCACCCAGATTTTGTACCAGATTGCCGTGGCGACGAAGGTTGCTGTGGGATTGTAGTTATCCGGAGAAGCTATGTTTACCATTTCGTTTCAATCACAAAACATTCATATTGATAATACGAGCCCCTTTTTCTTCATTGCAGGACCATGCGCCATTGAGGGGCGTACACAAGCCCTAGAGACAGCTTCAGCGCTCAAAGAAATTTTTACTCATCTGAAGATTCCGTTTCTTTATAAATCCAGCTTTGACAAAGCTAATCGAAGTTCCATTTCCAGCTTTCGTGGGGTTGGGATGGAAGAAGGATTGTCTATTCTGGCAGATGTTCGGGAGCAAGTTCGGTTCCGGTTCTTACGGATGTTCACAGCCCGGAACAGGCTGCGCCAGTGGCGGAGGTTGTCGATATGCTCCAGACACCAGCGTTCCTTTGCCGCCAGACCGATCTCATTGAAGCCGTCGCCGCGACTGGAAAGCCTGTCAACATAAAAAAGGGCCAATTCCTCGCTCCTTGGGAGATGGCCAATATCCTGAAGAAAGCAAAGGCGGCAGGGAACGATAGCATTTCCTTATGTGAACGAGGGACTTCTTTTGGATACGGCAATCTTGTTGTGGATATGCGTTCCCTTGAAATTATGAAACGCACCGGCCATCCGGTTGTATTTGATGCAACACACTCCGTGCAGCTCCCCGGTGCCCAAGGAACATGCAGCGGCGGCCAGAGGGAGTTTGTCCCTGTCCTTGCAAAGGCGGCGGCCAGCATAGGCGTAGCCGGTATGTTTATGGAAGTCCATCCGGATCCGGATAGGGCTCCCTGTGATGGGCCTAACATGATTGCTATCAGGGAATTGCCCGTTTTGCTGGAACATCTTCAGGCCTTTGATAAGTTGGCAAAGGGGATATGATATGAAGGTAATAGCAGTCATTCCGGCACGATATACCTCAACGCGCCTTCCAGGAAAACCACTGGCTGATATCTGCGGTAAACCAATGATTCAGCATGTCTATGAATTGATATCCCGTGCGGAAGGTTTGGACGATATCGTGGTGGCCACGGATGACGCTCGCATCGCGGATGCCGTGCGAGCTTTCGGAGGAAAGGTTTTTATGACTTCCCCAGACTGCCAGTCCGGTTCCGATCGGGTAAGGGAAGTCGCCAGCTCCCTGGCTGCGGATATCTACATCAACGTGCAGGGCGACGAGCCCTTGTTGGAGCCTTCGGCCATCGAAAAGCTGCTTTCCGTCTTCAGGAGCGACGGCGGCGTGCGGGTGGCCACGCTGTGCAGCCCCATCAGCGAGGAGCAGGCACGTTCACCGCACCAGGTCAAGGTCGTCTGCGATGACGCGGGCAATGCGCTTTATTTCAGCCGCAGCCTGATCCCCTATGTCCGGAACGCCTCGGAGCTGGCCCGCTTCCTAGGGCACGTCGGCATCTATGCCTACAGGGCAGAGGCGCTGCAGGCGTTCAGCCAACTGCCGCCGTCCCCATTGGAAAGGCTGGAACAGCTGGAACAGCTCCGGCTTCTCCAGGCGGGCATCCCTATCCGCGTCCTCGAAGTGCCGCCAATGGGCGCCGGGGTAGACACGCCGGAGGATCTGGAACGGGTGCGTGCGGCCATCAGGGGACGCCGCCGCCTGGCGGCGCTGGAAAAGCTGAAGCGCGTCCGCCTGGTCATTACCGATGTGGACGGGGTGCTCACGGACGGCGGGCTGTACTACGGGCCAGATGGTGAATGCCTGAAACGCTTTCATGCCCGTGATGGTCTAGGCGTTAAGCTCCTGCAAAAGGCTGGCATACGGGTGGCAGTACTCTCCGGGAGGGACTGCCCATCCCTGCGCAGGCGCCTCACTGATTTGGGTATTACCGAGGCTGTGCTGGGAAAACTTGATAAACGCTCCGTTATTTCCTCACTTATGGAACAATGCGGAGTTCAGCCGGAAGAGATAGCTTTTGTTGGGGACGATATCCCGGATATGGAAGTCTTTGGACTCTGTGGCGTGAGTGTAACCGTCAATGACGCACCGGATTATGTGAAAGCCGTAGCCGATGTTGTGCTGGAGAATAAGGGCGGGCAGGGAGCGTTTCGGGAATTAACAGATAAAATTGTACAGTAAGTTTTGCCGAGCAAAAAGCAGAAAAATATTTTTAATTATATTTTGGAGTAGAATATGCATAATGAATTCAATACAGTAATAGGAACGACACTAGATTCTCAGTATAATTCTATACTGGATATTGTCACGGCTAAGCCTGAAGAAACATTTACAGTATCTGACATAACTGTTTGTGTAGCTATTCGCCTTACAGAGATCAATCCGTGGGTTTTACCACGGCTAGAATTCCTTCTCACGCATTATTCTCCGACACCATGTTTTCTGATTGTTGACTTTGGTTCTCAAGGTGAGTTTAAGGACTCTATTGAGAATTTATGTAAAATAAATAATGCACAATATCTCTATATAGACGATACAAATATATTTTCTTTAAGTACTGCAAGAAATATAGGTGCATCATATATTAAAACAAAATTTATATTTTTTACAGATGTTGATTGCGTTTTTGAATCTAATTTTTTCAAAAAAATATCGTCATTAACGAATTCTCTTAGTCTTTCAATTGCCACACGACGTTGTATATTTTTGCCAGTTTACCATTTAACAGAAAAAGCAACAAATTGTTTCTTTGATTTTTCACAAAGGCAAAAAAAAGATGAATATCTTGAAAGAATATCTTTTGAAAGTATTAGTGAAGGTTATGGAAATAATTTCATGTTTATCGCACCATACAGTAATGTATATCTCATAACAAAAGAATTTTTTGAACTTTCAGGTGGATATTGCAATATTTTTAGAGGTCATGGGTCAGAAGATTTTGAATATCTAATCAGGCTTGGAATTTTTTCTTCTAATATACCGTTACCTGCTAGTCTCAATAAAGATTGGTATGGTCCATTAAAAGAATCATTTTGGCAATCACAATTAGACTATTCAGGTTTTAGAAAATATGTTGAGGCATTAACTATTCCTAGTGAACTACAAGGATTGAAAACATTCCATCTTTTTCACGAAAGTCCTAGTAAAGAAGGGTACTGGACTGCACATAATGATTGGAAACGTCAAAATTTTAATAAAATTATAGATAACTATTATCCAAATATGGAGAATATTATTCTACAAGATTATATAGAGCGCCCTAAAAAAGCCCTTTGTATCTTTTCAGACAAAAAGCAATGGGGATATTTTGTTCCGTTAAGATTATATGGATATAAACTTGATATTCTTTGTAGTAACTCTGATAATGATATACATAATATATTGAATAAAATTGAACAAAATTATTATGACAGAATTTTTATTTTTAATCCATATATGAAAAGCCATGCAAAGTTTCGTGGTATTATAGAGCTTTCTAGGCGTTTAGGTGTCAGAACAACTGTGATTGAAAGAGGAGGTCTTCCTAATTCTTTATATTATGCTGATGAAGTTGTTTATGGAGATCATGACTACCACAATATAGATAATATACTTTCTACATATATTCCAAAAACATTGGCTAAGTCTAAAGCTTTGATAAATAGAATTTGCTCAGGATGCGAATTTTTGGAAAATCAAGAAAGCTATGAGGTTACACATTCAAAACTTGTCCTTTTACGGAACTCTAAGTGCCCTACAATCTTCATACCACTACAGTTAGAAGATGATATGGCTGTAACAAAATTTACAGATGGCTACCCATCGTATAACGAGTTTATAGAGCAAATACGTGAATCCATTTTTGCCAATCCAGATATAATTTTCGCCATAAAGCGACATCCGTTATCAAAGAACAATATTTCAAATTTAATGGCTGAAAATGTTGTACTTGTAGATGACAATACTAATATCCATGCGCTTATGGATAGTTGTAAATTTACTATTGTTTATAATTCAGGTGTTGGTATGCTCTCATGTATTCAACAAAAGCCAACTTTTAATATTGGGAATACTTATTATTCTGCATCTACAACCTTATCAAATAGAGTTTCTTCTGTTGAAGAAGCTATTATAAAAATAAAATCAAAACAATATCATTGTACTACAATCGAAGATGCAATTATATTCACTGATTGGCTGATAAATGAAAAATATAGTTGGTTTAGTGCCAATGATATAATACGTGATTTTTCAGATAGGAAAAGTCATGGGTATGATAATATTATGGTAGAATTGATAAATTTAGATGGCACTATAATAAATACAGGATCTATTCGTAACAGTTATCCCCCTTCTCCCAGAAGTTATCTTAACCATAGGATAACTATATTTCCTGTGAAAAATGAAAAAGTAGTTGGTAAGAAGCCATTACCAAAAGTAAGCGAAAAAGTAGTTGCTAAGGAGCCATTAAAAAAGTCACGATTATTCAATAAATTAAAAAAAGATCCATATAGATTTTGTGCAGATTCAAAATATATATTGATTCGTATGGCTCGTATCTTGTTTACGAAGAAGTCATAGCTGATTTTCAAAAAAAGTACAGTCATAACGAAAAAAAAGGGATAATCCAACTGTTTTACCAAATGATTATCCCTGTACTCAATTATTATTCGTGTACAAGGAGTAATTATATGAACGAAGTAGATGATAATGGTAATGAAATACATGGAGAATATGACAATTCAAAAGTAAAAATAATTTTTTTTGGACAAGGAAATAAAATTATATTTAAAGAAAAAATAAAAACTAAAAAATTAGATATAGTATGTGATGGAAACAATATTTATATAGAAATAGGAAAATCGTGTATTATAAATGGTCATATAAGGATTTCTTCAGACTGTAAATTAATCATTGGGGACAATCTATTATCACAATTCAGTAATGGGTATTATATTGGGGAAGGTTGTTCTATGACAATAGGGAACGATTGCATGTTTTCTGGAGGAATTACCTTTCGAACAGACGATAGTCATGCAATATACGATGTAATAACAGGAAATAGGATAAATAAAGGAAAAGATATCATTATTGGAAATCATGTGTGGGTTTGTGAAAACTGTAAAATATTAAAGAATACTACTATTCGTGACGGTTCTATTATTGGTATGAACACACTTATTTCTAATTGTACTATTATGAATAACAGTGTTGTAGCAGGATGTCCTTTTAAGTATATTCGATACAATATAGCATGGGAAAAACCATATGTTAATAGCCATAAATTTTCACAAAATGTTATAAAATCATATTATTGGAAGAAAACAGAATTTGAGTAGCTTTTAGTTTGCAATAATTCATCTAACATACTAAATTATTATGTTAAAAGTATTTACTATATGTATTTCACATATTCCAAATATAGCACTTTTTTTAGACAATACGCTATGCCTTTTTGAACATAAATATCAGGGTGTTGTAGGCTGGGGCCACAAACCCACAGCCGATAAGGCA
>OLGF01002942.1_pt1 | contig 14927 bp, 13 predicted proteins | sample 1604971 | NCBI WGS metagenome assembly OLGF01 (sample SAMEA3888902, study PRJEB22519) | human gut metagenome | biome: human gut; feature: human-associated habitat; material: faeces | place: Denmark | collected 2011 | reverse complement strand
CATGGACGGCTCCGCGGTCAAGAAGGCGGAGATGGGCTATCTGGAAGGCCAGCCCGTTGTGCAGTTTGAGCTCAATGACGAAGGCACGGATGCCTTTGCCAAGGCCACTGCCGCAAACATCGGCAAGGCGATTTCCATCGAGCTGGACGGCAACGTGATTTCCGCGCCCACCGTCAACACCGCCATCACCGGCGGCTCCGGCTACATTGAGGGCCACTTCACTGCGGAGTCTGCGCAGAACCTGGCGATGCTGATTCAGTCCGGCGCACTGCCGCTGAACATCGAACAGCTCGAGGTTCGCACGATTTCCGCGACGCTGGGCGAGGATGCGCTGAGCACCTCCATGACCGCTGCCATCATCGGCGTATTGCTGGTCATCCTCTTTATGATCATCATGTACCGCCTGCCCGGCGCGGTGGCGTCTTTGGCGCTGCTGATCTACATCCTGATCGACCTGTTCCTGCTGGCCGTCATTCCCGGCGTGCAGCTGACGCTGCCCGGTATTGCCGGTATTGTGCTGTCCATCGGCATGGCTGTGGACGCCAATGTCATCATCTTTGAACGCGTGAAGGAAGAGCTCAAGGCGGGCAAGACCGTCCGTGCTTCTGTGGAGAGCGGCTTCAAGCGCGCCTTCACGGCCATTCTTGACTCCAACATCACCACCATCATCGCCGGCGTTGTGCTGATGATCTTTGGCGCGGGTTTCATCAAGGGCTTTGCCATTACGCTGACCATCGGCGTTGTCGCCTCGATGTTCACGGCGGTTGTGGTCACCCGCTTCCTGCTCCATCAGATGGTGGGCCTGAACCTGACGAACCACGGCCTCTACGGCGTGAAGGAAGTTAAGGCAAAGGAGGGGAATGCGTAATGAAATTCTCCAAGAATCTCAAGTTTACCATTCTTCTGCCCGCTGCGGTGCTGGTCATCGGCCTGATCGTCGGCATCATTTGCGGCGGCATGAACCTTGGCATTGATTTTACCGGCGGTACCATGATGACCATCGCGATGCATCAGGACTTTGATTCCTCCGTGGTCACCAAGGCGTTTGTGGACGAGGGCTTCTCCGAGAAGGACATCTCGCTGACCGTCTCCGGTTCCGGCGAAGAGGCCGAGGCGCTGGTGCGTTTCCCCGATACCAACGATGCGGATCGTGAAAATGAGATCCGCGCCGACGTCGAAAAGACCATCCAGGCGACCTATCCCAACGCGGAGGTTGCATCTACCGATCGCGTCGGCGCCGTTGCGGGCCGTGACCTGGTCATGAACGCGATCTCCTCCGTGCTGATCGCCTGCGCGCTGATGCTGGTCTACATCTGGTTCCGCTTTGAGCTGCACTTCGGCGTGACCGCCGTTGTGGCGCTGCTGCTGGACGTGGGCGTGATGATTTCGATGGTCACCATCCTGCGCTTGCAGGTCAACTCCTCGTTCATTGCGGCGGTGCTGACCATCGTCGGCTACGCGATCAACGATACCATCGTCATCTTCGACCGCATCCGCGAGAATATGCGTCTCCACTCCCGCAAGGAAATGACCCGTGCGGAACTGGCGGATCTGTCCGTCAAGGAGACCCTGCCCCGCACGGTCAACACGAGCATCACGACCCTGCTGACCATCGTCATGCTCTACATCATGGGCGTGACCTCGATCCGCGAGTTTGCGCTGCCCATCATCATCGGCTTGCTGGCCGGTATCTACACCTCGGTGTTCATCGCGCCGTCGCTGTGGGGCGTCTGGCAGGACAAGACCGACCTGAAGAAGGCTGCCGCTGCGCAGACCAAGGGCAAGGCAAAGGCCAAGAAGGCCTGAGACACGGCGTCCGAAGGGTCGGAATAAAAACCGAGTTATTGAGCCGCAATTGGGCCGCCGAGGATTTTCCCCGGCGGCCCTATGCTTTTTTGAAAAAATACCCGGAGGAGAGAAGGACATGCTGGAATTCCGCAGACGCGCCGAACTGGATGAAGAGGCGGTGCAGCGCCTGTGCGCCATGGGGCTGCCGCTGCGCGTGGCGCAGCTGATGGTGCTGCGCGGTGTCACAACCTGTGAAGCGGCGGAAAAATATCTGCATCCCAGTTTGAACGAGCTGTACGATCCGTTCCTGCTCAGCGGTATGCAGCAGGCGGTGGATCGCATCCGCGAGGCGGTAGCGAAAAAGCAGCGTGTCTGCATCTACGGCGACTATGATGCGGACGGTGTGACTGCAACGTCGCTGCTGGTGCTCTACTTCCGGACGCTGGGATTGAACCCCGGTTATTACATTCCCGACCGGCATGAGGAAGGATACGGCCTTAACGAGCACGCGGTGCGGGAGCTGGCTGCAAAATACGATCTGATGGTGACGGTGGACTGCGGCGTGACGGCGGTTAAAGAGGTGGAGCTTTGCCGACAGCTGGGGCTGGACGTGCTCGTGACCGACCATCACCATGCGGATACCGTGCTGCCGGATTGCGTGATTGTCAATCCGCGGCTGGGCGGATATCCCTTCCCGTATCTGGCGGGCGTGGGCGTGGCGGCAAAGCTGGTGCAGGCGCTGGGCGGCATGGACGCGCTCAAGCCCTATCTTGACATCGTGGCGATCGGCACCGTGGCGGACATTGTGTCGCTGACGGACGAAAACCGCGCGCTGGTCAAGGCCGGGCTGGAAGCCATTGCGCAGAAAACGCGCCCCGGCGTGCAGGCGCTGACCGAATCCGCCGGGCAGAACAGCAAAGAGCTGACCTCCGGCGCAATCGGCTTTACGCTGGGGCCGCGCATCAACGCGGGCGGACGCATCGGGCATTCGTCCCGCTCGGTCGAGATGCTCACCACGCAGGATTTGAACCTTGCCCGGCGCATCGCGTCGGAGCTGGAAAACCATAACCGCATTCGCCAAAGCCAGGAGCAGGAGATATTAAAAGGCGCTCTTGCCCAGGTGGAGGAACAGGCGGATTTCCTCAATGAGCGCGCCATTGTCTGCGCGGGAGAGGGCTGGAACGCCGGGGTGATCGGCATTGTGGCTTCCCGGTTGGTGGAGCGCTATCATTGTCCCGCGTTCGTGTTGGCAAAGGAAAAAAATACCTATGTCGGATCGGCAAGGTCGGTGCGCGGCGTGAGCCTGTTTGACCAGCTGCAAGGCATTTCCGACGTATTCCTGCGCTACGGCGGACATGACATGGCTGCGGGGCTGACCATCGCGGAAAACCGGCTGGATGAGTTCCGCCGCCGCATCAACGATGAGATGCTGCAAATGGACGACGCTCCCTGGGTGCCCAGTCAGGATTACGATCTGGAGGTGCGCCTGCCGGAGTTGACGCTGGAGTTCCTGGAAAACCTCAAGTGCCTGGAACCGCTGGGGCAGGGCAACACCATGCCGGTGTATCTGCTGCGCGGCGTGACGGTGACGGAGGCCAAGACCATGGGCGCAACCGGCGCGCATTTAAAGATGCACATCACGCAGGACGGCGCATCCGCCGACGCGGCGGCCTTCAAAATGGGCTGGCGCGCAGAGCAGGCCGCGGGGCTGATGGATATGCTCGTCACCATCGACAAAAACACCTGGAACGGCCGCACATCCCTGCGCATTTACGTCAAGGAATTCAAGCCTTCGCAGGAAAACTACTTTACCAATTTGCAACAGTTCGACGGGAAAAGAATGCGTGATTTTTTGCCGTGGGTTATGTATAATGAGAGCAAGCCGGGCTTCCGGCGGACGCTCCCGCTGCCCGCGGATAAGGCGGCGGATCGCGTGGAGCATCTGCTGCGGATCAACCTATCCGGCACACTGCTGCTCTATGCGTCCATCGAGACGGCAAAAAAGTGGGAAAAGATATTGGCAGCGCGCGGGCTTTTACAGCGCGTGGGGTTGGGCGTTGGGCACGAAGCCGACGACCGCTGCGCCTACAACCTGATGACCTGTGTCTCCTGTTTGAGCAAAAAGCAGCTTTCGCTCTACCGCAACATCGTGCTGTTGGACGGCTCCTTTGCGCCGAGCTATGCCGAGCAGCTGCAAGCCGCAGCACCGGGCAGCGTCATTCAGGCCCTGCCGATGCAGCAGGAGGCGCGAGATGCCATGGCGGCAATCTCGCCCACCATCGAGCAGGTGCGCGGCATCTACAAGGCGCTCAAGACCATGCAGGGCCGCCTGCGCAGCGTGGGCAGCCTGAGCGCGATGCAGGCGGCCCTGGGGCCGCTCTGCCCCGGCGGACAGCCGCAGCTCCAGCTGGCGCTGATGGAGATGAAGGACATGGAGCTGATCGAGCTGAGCCTTCAGCCCTTCCGGGTGGCACTGCGGGAAGTGACGGGCAAACGCGATTTTTACGCAACGGCAACCTATCAGCGGCTCGCGGAATATTCGGGCCCCAAAGCATAGAGAATACAAAAAGACAGTTTCAGGGAGGATTTCGACATGGATCTCAGAGATAAGGTACGCAGCATCAAGGATTTCCCCAAGGAGGGGATCATTTTCCGCGACGTGACGACGATTTTCAAGGACCCGGAAGCCTTTCATCAGTTGATGGATGAGATGGCGGCGACGCTGGAAGGCCAGAAAATCGACGTGGTCATCGGCCCCGAGGCGCGCGGCTTCACCGTTGCGTCCGTGCTGGCTTACATGCTGCACGCCGGCTTTGTGCCGGTGCGCAAGCCGGGCAAGCTGCCTGCGGAAACCCTTTCTTACAGCTATGACCTGGAATACGGTTCCGATACGATTGAAATCCACAAGGACGCGATTCGGCCCGGCATGAAGGTGGCGGTCGTGGACGACCTGCTGGCCACCGGCGGCACGGCCTATGCGGCTTGCAAACTGGCAGAGCAGCTGGGCGGCGAGGTGGTCGCGGTGCGCTTTGCCATTGAGCTGGAAGGCATGGGCGGTCGCGAAAAGCTCGGCGATTACGACGTGAAATCCGTGATGATGTTCGCAGGGGACTGACGGACCCCGTCAGTATTTTGAAATGAGAATCGGTTAGGGGAGGCGAGTGGAATGCCGCCGGTTGAATACACAAAGGAATATTTTGACAAGCAGATCGACCTGCTTGTGGACAAAATGCACGCCTATGATCCCAAAGTGGACGGGAGTGTGGTTCACGCGGCGTTCGACTATGCGCTGAGCATGCACGGCGTGCAGACGCGCGAATCCGGCGAGCCGTATGTGGTGCACCCACTGAAGGTGGCCGAGATCCTGGCCGACATGGAGATGGATCAGACCACGATCGTGGCGGCGCTGCTGCACGACTGCATTGAGGACACCAAGGCTTCGTTTGAAAACATCGAGCAGCAGTTCGGCGCGGATGTGGCGCGGCTGGTGGACGGCGTGACGAAGCTGGATGGCATTGAGTTCCGCACCAAGGACGAGCAAAAGGCGGAATCGCTGCGCAAGATGTTCTTTGCCATGGCTAAGGACATCCGCGTGGTCATCATCAAGCTTGCCGATCGTCTGCACAATATGCGCACGCTGAAGTTCTGCAAGGAAGAAAAGCGCGTGCGCACGGCGAAGGAGACTATTGAGGTCTACGCGCCGCTGGCCAACCGATTGGGTATCAACTCCATCAAATGGGAGTTGGAAGATCTCTGCCTGCGGTATCTGGATCCGGAGAGCTACTATGATCTGGTGGATCGCGTCAACATGAAGCGCGAAGAGCGCATGGAGGCCATCAACAAGATCATCGAAAAGCTCCGCGCCGCGCTGGACGAGGCGGGCATCAAGGCCGAAATCACCGGCCGCCCGAAGCACTTCTATTCCATCTACAAAAAGATGAAGAAGAAAGGGCTGAGCTTTGACCAGATCTATGACCTGATCGCGGTGCGCGTGCTGGTGGATACCACGCAGGACTGCTATGCCGCGCTGGGCATTGTTCATACCCTCTGGAAGCCGGTGCAGGGGCGTTTCAAGGACTATATCGCGGTGCCTAAGACCAACGGCTATCAGTCGCTGCACAACACCATGATCGGCGACCACGGGATGCCTTTTGAGGTGCAGATTCGCACCCACGAGATGCACCGCGTCGCGGAATTCGGCGTCGCGGCGCACTATAAGTACAAAAACGACGGCAAGAGCACGCAGTTCGACGAGACGCTGAACTTTGTGCACCAGCTGATGAGCATTGATAACGAGGTGGATGACACCCGCGAGTTCATGGATACGCTCAAAAAAGAGTTGTTCTCGGACGACGAGGTGTTCGTATTCACCCCGCAGGGCGACGCGATCGACCTGCCCAAGGATTCCACGCCGCTGGACTTTGCCTACCGCATCCACAGCGCCGTGGGCAACAAGTGCGTCGGTGCGAAGGTCAATCAGCGCATCGTGACGCTCGATACGAAGCTGCAAACCGGCGATATCGTCGAGATCATTACCTCGGCCTCGTCCAAAGGCCCGTCGATGGACTGGCTCAAGATCGTCAAGACCACGGAGGCCAAGAGCAAGATCCGCGCGTACCTCAAGGCTTCCCTGCGCGATGAGAACATATTGGTGGGCCGCGACATGGTCGAAAAGGAAGCGCGCCGCCAGAATCTCGATCCTGCAAAGCTGCTCAAACCCGAATATCTCGAAAAATTGCAGCGCAAACAGGGCTTCAAAACGGCGGATGACATCTATGCTTCCGTCGGCTTTGGCGGGCTGACGGCAGTGCAGGTCGTGATGCGCCTGAATGAGGAGCTCAAGCGGGCGACCCGAGAGGAGGCGCCGCCGCTGCCGGAAATCCGGCCGGAACGCCCTTCCAGCATCAAAAAAAAGAACAAGGAGCAGGCGGTTTTTGTCAAGGGCGAAGAGGGCATGTTGGTGCGATTTGCGCATTGCTGCAACCCTGTGCCGGGTGACGACATTGTGGGATATATCACTCGCGGGCGCGGTGTTTCCGTGCACCGCAGGGACTGCATTAACCTGAAGGATTCCTCGATGGAAGACATGCGTATGATCGAGGTGTCCTGGAACACCGGTGCAAAATCGTCCTTCAATGCCGATGTGCAGCTGATCGCCTATGACCGCAGCGGCATTATTGCTACGCTGACAACCATGATTGCCGGGATGAACATCCCACTGCAGGCGATTTCGGCGCGCTCGACCAAGAACAAGACCACCGTCATCAATTTGACCATCGAGGTCAAGGATAAGGAACAGCTCTCCATGGTGATGAAGCAGTTCCAGAAAAATCCGGACATCATTGAGGCGTATCGCGCTTCGACGTAAAGAAAAATCGAAAGGGCGCGCGCGGAAGCGTGCGCCCTTTCTGTGCGGCGGAAGGAGCAGAAAAATATGAGAATCGTGGTGCAGCGGGTGACGAGATCGTCCGTGACCATCAAGGGAGAATTGATTTCGGAAATCGGCAAGGGCCTGATGGCGCTCATCGGCGTGCAGGAGGGCGATACCGAAAAGGACGCGCAGCTTGCGGCGGAGAAGATTGCCGGCCTGCGCATCTTTGAAGATGAAGCGGGCAAGATGAATCTTTCGGTGCAGGATATCGGCGGTGAGGTGCTGGCGGTTTCGCAGTTCACGCTGCTGGGTGATGCGCGCAAGGGGAAGCGCCCGTCTTTCATTGAAGCCGCCCGGCCGGAGATTGCCGATCCGCTCTATGAAAAGGTGGTGGAAAACATCCGCGCGGCGGGATTGACCTGCAAAACCGGCGTGTTTCGCGCGGATATGCAGGTAGAGCTCATCAACGACGGCCCTGTGACCATCCTCTACGACACGAGGAGGCTGTTTTGATGGAGATCGTGCAGCTGACGCTGGGGGCGCTGGGCACCAACTGCTATCTGGTCAAGCGGGAAGAGGGCGTGCTAGTCATCGACCCGGCGGCGGAGCCGGAGCGCATTGCGTCAAAACTTGCGTCTTTGGGCTGGAAGCCGGACGCGGTGGTGCTGACGCATGCGCATTTTGACCACATGCTGGCGGCAAACGATCTGCCGGGAGACACAATCGCGCTGGGCGAAGCGGATGTGCCGCTGCTGACCGACCCGATGTGCAATCTTTCCGGGCTTTGGAACAGCCCGTTTGTCTGCAAAAGAGCGCCGCAGCCGCTGCGGGATGGGCAGACCTTTATGGGCTTTGAAGTGCTCGGTACGCCGGGGCATACCAAGGGCGGCATCTGCCTGTACGATTGGCAGGAAAAGACGCTGTTTTCGGGTGATACGCTGTTCTGTGCGGGCTTTGGGCGCACGGATTTCCCCGGCGGCGATGAGGATGAGCTGATGCAGTCACTGGATCGTCTGTTCGGTCTGCCGGGTGAGAGCCGCGTGCTGCCCGGCCACGGCGGAGAAACGACCATTGAAGCGGAGAGAAATAGGAGGTGGGGACGATGACGATCACGCTGCGCACCGCGCTGCCGGAGCTTTATAACGACCTGTGCGAGGTCATCCGGCTGTTTTACGGCGAATGCGAAATCCACGAGGACGCGGACGGCGAAATCTGCATCGTCCACACCGTTGAGGACGAAAAGCACGTCGTGCGCGTGGGAAACGTCGAAAAAAACGCGCCGCTGACGCCGGTTGGTGAGGATGAGCTGGAAAACAAGCGTCTGTGCAAGCGCGCGGTGAAGAACACCGTTTACGCCGCGCTCAAGGAGCTGACCGGCAAGCGCATTCCCTGGGGAAGCCTGACCGGTATCCGCCCGACGCGGCTGTTCTACGAGCAGCTTGCGGCAGGGCTGGATGAGGAAGCGGCCTGCCGTGCGCTGATGGAGAAATTCGATGTTTCGCGTGAAAAGACGGAGCTGCTGCGCGACATCGCACGTGTGCAAAGAGGCATGGAGCAGCCCAAGGCAGGGGAAATCGACGTGTACGTCGGCATTCCGTTCTGCCGCACGCGCTGTTCGTATTGTTCCTTTGCGGCGGTGGATCTCAAGCATGGTGGAAAACTTACCGATGGGTATGTCGAAGCGGTGACGCGCGAGATGCAGCTGGTGCGCGGCGATTTGTCGCAATACAAGGTGCGTGGACTCTACATCGGCGGCGGCACGCCGACAGCGCTGACCTGCGCTCAGCTCGACCGCGTGATCGGCACGGCGCTGGAGTGCTTCCCCGGGGCGCGGGAGTTCACGGTGGAAGCCGGGCGGCCGGATACGCTGGACGACGAAAAGCTGCGCATGCTGCGCGCTCACGGCGTAGACCGCGTGTCGCTCAACCCGCAGACCATGAACGACGAAACGCTGCGCCGCGTCGGCCGCGACCATACCGCGGAGGATATCCGAAGGATGTACGATGAGATGCACGGGATGGGCTTTTCGGTCATCAACATGGATTTGATCCTCGGCCTGCCGGGAGAGACGGTGGAGGACGTTGCCCGCACGCTGGACGCGATTGCGGAGCTGACGCCGGAAAACCTGACAGTGCATACGCTTGCCATCAAACGGGCCGCGGCGCTGCGGCAGACCGGCTATCACGCCGACGAGGAAGAAGCCATGCGCATGGTCGAGCTGGCGGCGCACCGCGCGCGGGAGATGGGCTATCAGCCCTATTACCTCTACCGACAGAAATACATGGCGGGCAATCTCGAAAACGTGGGTTACTGCAAGCCGGGCACGGCTTCGATTTACAACGTGGACATCATGGAGGAGATCATGCCCATCGCTGCCTTTGGAGCGGGCGCGATTTCCAAATGGCTCTATCCGGCGGCGCGGCGCATCGAGCGCGCCCCTAACGTCAAAAACATCGAGCAATATATCGCCCGCGTGGATGAAATGGCGGAGCGCAAGCGCGCACTTTGGAACGAGGAGGGGAAATAGATGAAGAAAGAAAACAAACAGCGCAAGCTGGAGGAACAGCAGCAGGAGCGCGACCGCCGGTTCAAGCGGCAGGGCAACATCTGCATGGGCGTGATCGTGGGCTGCTTTCTGGTGATGCTGATCGTGGGCAGGCAGTGTGCCGGCGCAAGCTGGCTGGGCGGCTTTTTCCTCGTGATGGGTATCGTGATCGCGGCGGCGTTCCTTTACTCGCTGCGCAATGTGTCCCGCCGCCTGAAAGAGGACGCGCAGCGCGAAAAGAACGGGTGAAGGCATGATTCTCTATTTTTCCGCGACGGGCAACAGCCGCTATGCCGCGCAGCGCCTTGCGGCGGCACTGAACGACCGGGCGGTTTCCATAACCGGTTCGGACGGAAAAACAACACTGCGGCGCGGCGAAAGGCTCGGCATCGTCACGCCGACCTATGCCTGGGAACTGCCGGAGCCTGTCCGCAAATTTCTGAAAAACGCACAATTCACCGCAGAGGGCGAGAATTATGTTTTTTCCGTATCGACTTACGGCACCACGCCCGGCGCTTCCGGGGCGGAAATCCGTCACCTGCTCAAGCAGAAGGGCGTGTGGCTTAACGCGCTGTATAGCATCCGCTTTCCCGACACCTGGACGCCGATGTTTGACCTGAGGAATGCGGAAAGAAACGCGCGGATCAATGAGCGGGCGGAAAGCGCCATCGACCGGGTGGCAGCGCAGATTCAAGTGGAAACGCGCGGCAATCATATGCAGTGGCCCGCGCCGTACTTCGTGCGGCTGTTCAGCCATCCTTCGTATGAAGCCATGCGCAGGACGGCACATTTTCATGTGGAGGAAAGCTGCATCAGCTGCGGCCTGTGTGCCAAGAACTGTCCGGAGCAGGCGATTCGGATGCAGGCGGGAAAGCCGGTTTGGGTAAAGGAAAAATGCGCGGCGTGCCTGGAATGTCTGCACCGCTGCCCGAAGTTTGCGATTCAATACGGTGAAAAGACGAAGCACCATGGGCAATATTTACATCCGGCGGTTCATGAAACCATCAAGAAAAAGTAAAAATGAGCGAAATTGCCCGAGTGGGGTTGACAAAAATCGTTTGACGGCATACCATGGGATGGGTGCGAAAAAGCGCACTCATCCCTTCTATTTTATACTGCAATACGGAGGTGACCTGGATGGACGGGAACGATAAATGCGGCGCCGGCGAAAACATACCGCTGCCGCGAAGTCGCAACGGGCGCGTCCGGATAGGCCGCCCCACAAAGCCCCTTTGCCGACGGTAAGACGTCGCTGAGCCTGCTTTTATCCTTCCACGGGCAATCGGATTTTTTCGAGGGCGCGTGTTTTTGTCGTGCAAAAAAACGGTGAAAACAAAAAGCGCGTCCGGACAGCGAAGAAAGGAGCGAATCCCATGGAGCAGTTTGAGCAGCTCGTAACCCTGATGGAAAAGAACCAGATCGCGGCGCTGAAGAAGCGCCTTGGCGGCATGAACGCAACGGACGTTGCCGCCTTCCTCGAAAACCTTGCCCCGGAAAAGCGCCTGCTGGTGTTCCGGGTGCTTCCCAAGGATCTGGCGGCGGATGCGTTTACCTATCTGCCCGCCGAGATGCAGCAGACCATTGTCGAAACCATTTCCGACGGCGAAGTTTCGCGCCTGGCCGACGAGCTTTGCCTGGACGATACGGTGGACTTTCTCGAAGAGGTTCCCGCAAACGTTGTCAAAAAAGTGCTGCGCAACGTGGACAAAGAAACCCGTGAGCGCATTACCGAATTTTTGAAATATCCCAAGAATTCCGCCGGAAGCCTGATGACGGTGGAGTTTGTGGAACTGCACGACCGCCTGACGGTGGGGCAGGCGCTCGATACCGTCCGCCGCGAAGGCGATCAGATGGAAACTGTCGATACCCTCTATACCATTGACAACACCCATCACCTGACCGGCACGCTGACGCTGCTCGACCTCGTGCGCGCGGACAGCTCACGGAAGATCTCCGAGCTCAAGCACGCGCCCGCCGCCGTGGCGCGCACGTTGGAGGATCAGGAAGAGGTCGCCGCGGATTTCAGTAAATACGACCTGTCGCATATGCCGGTTGTAGACGGTGAAGGGCGGCTGGTCGGCCTCATCACCGTGGATGATATTGTGGACGTCATTCAGGATGAGAACACCGAGGATATGGAAAAGATGGCCGCCATGGCGCCGTCCGAAAAGCCGTATCTCAAGACCAGCCCATGGGATCTGGCCAAGCACCGCATCCTCTGGCTGCTGGCGCTGATGCTCTCGGCCACCATCACCGGCCGCATCATTACCGGTTTTGAAGAGCTACTGGCGCAGGCCGTGGTGCTGACCGCCTTCATCCCCATGCTGATGGATACCGGCGGAAACTGCGGCGCGCAGTCCTCCACGATGGTGATTCGCGGCCTTGCGTTGGGGCAGATTGCCCCGCGCGATATCGGCCGAGTGCTCTGGAAGGAGCTGCGCGTCAGCATCATCTGCGGCGTGATGCTGGGCGTGGTCAACTTTGCGCGCATCCTGTGCTTTGAGCAGGTCGGCGCGGCGGTTGCGCTGGCGGTCAGCCTGTCGCTGGTGGTGACGGTGATCTGCTCCAAGTGCGTCGGCGGCCTGCTGCCCATTCTGGCGAAGATGGTGCACCTCGACCCCGCTGTGATGGCCAGCCCGCTGATCACCACCCTGGTCGATACCGTCAGCCTCCTGGTGTTCTTTAGCTTCTCCAAAATGATTCTCGGAATATAAATAAAATCAGCGTCCTGCTCTTCAAAAAGAAAAGAGCAGGACGTTTTTTTGACATAAAATTCAAAAAAGTTAAAAATGCAGAAGGAATTTGAAAGAAGATAGAGAATATAATACATTCTCACATCAAATGAAGGCGGACGGGCTAACCCACCCGGCCGTTTTTGTTGCCCCTCCGCATGGGAGGAGGGCGCGTTGCCAACCGTCGGACGTATTCGAGTCGAAAGGGGTAAAGAATGGAAGAGATCATTTCGGTGGAAAAGCTCTGCGTGCGCTTTGTTGTGCGCAAACGGGGAAAGCATCTGTTTTCACCGCGGGAAAAGTCGAGCGTGGAAGCACTGGGCGGCGTATCCTTCGGCGTGCAGCCGGGGGAATTTGTGGGGTACATCGGGCCGAACGGCGCAGGTAAATCCACCACCATCAAGTGCCTGTCCGGCATTCTGACGCCGACATCGGGACAGGTGCGCTGTCTGGGCCGCGTGCCGTGGAAAGAGAGAATCGCCAACGCGCGGGATATCGGCGTGGTGTTCGGCCAGCGCACGCAGCTCTGGTGGGATTTGCCGGTACAGGACAGCTTCGATCTGCTGTGCGATCTGTATGACCTGAAAAGGGCGGATTACAAGCAGACCTGCGCAAGGCTCACCGAGGCGATGGATATCGGCGCCCTGCTCCGCACACCGGTGCGGCAGCTCTCGCTGGGGCAGCGGATGCGCTGTGATCTGGCGGCGGCGCTGATTCACCGGCCGAAGCTGCTGTTCCTGGACGAGCCGACCATCGGGCTGGACGCGGTATCCAAGCTCAACATGCGTGCTTTTGTGCGTGAGCTCAACCGGCAGGAGGGAACCACCGTGCTGCTGACCACGCACGACATGGCTGACGTGGAAAGCCTGTGCGGCCGCGTGATGCTGATCGGTCACGGCAGGCTGCTGCTCGACGGCACGGTGGACAGTCTGCGCGCGGCGGCGGAACAGAAGCGTGTAATGCGCGCCCGCATCGGTCGGGGCGCGTGGACGCTGCCGGAGGGTGCGGAACTGCTCGACCGCACGGGGGATGAGATTACGCTGCGCTTTGATCCGGAAAGGGTCCCTGCGGACCGATTGGTGCTGCACCTGGCGAGAAGCTGCGGGCTGATGGATGTGCAGATTTCTCAGCCGCCGCTGGAGGAGACCGTTGCCGCCCTCTACCGAAAGCTGGAGGAGGCGGAAGCATGAACACGAAGGGCAGAGCGTTTTCGGGACTTCTGCGCACGGCGCTGCGGCAGCAGCTGCAATACCGTTCCGCGATGATGGCGGGCGTAGTGACGCAGATCGCCTTCGGGCTGATTTACATCATGGTCTATCAGGCGTTTTTTCGGGAAGGGCAGGGACGGGCGGATCTGACGCTGATGCAAACCGTCTCCTATGTCTGGCTTTCACAGGGGACTTACCGCATGATGCCGTGGTCGGGGCTGCGCGACATTGAAGCCATGATGCGCGACGGGCGCATCGCCTTCGAACTGACGCGGCCGCGGGATCTGTTTGGAATGTGGTATGCGCGGGCGATGGCGCTGCGCACCGCGCCGCTGCTGGTCAACCTGCCGCTGGTGCTGGCGGCCGCGCTGCTGATGCCGGGGGAGTTTGCGCTGCGCTTGCCGATAGAATTTCTGCCGCTGGGCGCATTATCGCTGCTGTTGGCCATGCTGTTGACCTCGGCGGTGACGGTGGCGCTGACGGGCAGCTATTTCTGGACGATCTCCGGGCAGGGGATCAACCGCATCGTTCCGATGCTCGGCAGCCTGCTGGCGGGCAACGTGGTGCCGCTGGGGCTGTTTCCGGCAGGAATCCGTCAGGTGCTGCGTGCGCTGCCCTTTGCGTCGATGCTGGACGCTCCGCTTCGCATTCTGGTGGGTGCGGTAAATCTCCAACAGGCGCTGGAACTGGTCGGTTTGCAGATGGCCTGGCTGATCGGGCTGCTGGCGCTGGGGCGCTGCGTCATCCATGCAGGTGTGCGCAAATGCGTCGTGCAAGGAGGTTGAGCTGATGAGAACGATTCAAACGTATTTTAAGCTCGCTTTTGCCGATGTGCGCTCGCAGATGCAGCATCAGGCCTCCTTCTGGATGAACACGGTGGGGAATCTGATCGCTTCCGGAGGGAGTTTTGTGATGATCTGGGCCTTGTTTGCCTCTTTCGGCAAGCTGGGGGAGTGGTCGATGGCGGAGATCGCCGTGCTCTATGGCATCGTCAACAGTGCCTATGCATTGGCGGAGGGCGTCGGGCGCGGATTCGGGCGGTTCAATCAGTTGGTCAAGACAGGTGACTTTGACCGCGTGCTGTTGCGGCCGCGCGGCACGTTATTCCAGATCCTTTCTTCTAAAATGGAAGCGGCACGCGCCGGGCGGCTGATTCAGGCCCGAAAAGCGTTCAACAGGGGAATTCAAAACAGCGAAGAGTCGGCGTTTATCCAAAAGTTTCAGAAGGAAGTCCTTGCGCCGGCATTAAAACGCGCCGCATAGCCGCAGAAAAGAAAAGAGCA
>OLGF01002937.1_pt1 | contig 14954 bp, 9 predicted proteins | sample 1604971 | NCBI WGS metagenome assembly OLGF01 (sample SAMEA3888902, study PRJEB22519) | human gut metagenome | biome: human gut; feature: human-associated habitat; material: faeces | place: Denmark | collected 2011 | reverse complement strand
TCGGCTACCTGCCTGACGGCCTGTTCCCCCCCCTGTTCGGCCACTGGCTCGACGTGTACGGCAATCAGGGCTACTCGGTCATCTTCTACTTCCTCGCCGGCATCAGCCTTCTCGGGTGCTGCGTCGCCGTCGTCATCTACCGCAAGGGACGCGCGCTCCGTTCCGGTCAGGTTGAAGTCGAAGCAGGGAACGAAGCTCAGGTTACGGCCTGAAAAAGTGAACCGAGGGAGGGGGAAGGTGACCCTTTAAAAAGATCATCTTCCCCCTCCCCGAACCTCCTCAATCTTTTTTATCGAACCCCTGACAATAGTTGTTCTTTTTCAAATTATTACAATTAAATAGAATCTTTTGCCAAGAAAATACGGAAATTCTCCATAACATAAACGCCCGGATGCATTCTCCCCCTTGCATCCGGGCGTTTATGTTATGGCTGACGGAACTGAAAAAACTTGTCGTGGCAGTGAAAGGAATCCTTCAACCGTTAATTGAAGTATCATCCCTCCTCCGTACAACCAGCACATCTGACGCAATCGGAGCGCTCTTGATCCGGCAAAGGCCGGAGAGCGAAGCGACCGGCCTTTGCCGGATCAAGAGCGCCCTGAGGGGGGCCGGGAGGAATCATTCCCCCCGGGCGGGTCAAGGGCGGCAGCCCTTGCCGCCGGAGGCATCTACCCGCGCAACGCGGCAGCGTCCCAAACAACGGCGATGATGGTCCCCCTGCCAAGCTCCGATCCGATGGTTAAGACACCGGAACTGAGCTGTGCACGCTCGCGGAGGCTCTTGAGGCCAAGGCCGGACTTCACGCTCACGTCGGCGAGCTTTTCCGCGACCGAAAAGCCCTTTCCGTCATCACTGATGACGAGCCGGAGGGCGTCGCCGTCCATGCCGAGGGAAACGGAGGCGCGGGTCGCCCCGCTGTGCTTGACGATGTTGCTGAGGGCTTCCTGAATGATGCGGAAGATCACGATGGGCAGATTCTGCGGCAGTTTCTCCTCGTCGAGCGCAATGGAAAGCTCAATCGGCATATGCGCGAAAACGCGCTCATACTCTTCGCAGAAATCCGCGATGGTGGCCTCAAGCCCAAGCTCAAGCTGAGGCGGACGAAGCTCGTTCTGGATGCGGCGGAGATGGGTCGCCAGTTTCTTGACCAATGAAACCGAGGTCGAAAGCGTGTCGCAGATGTCCGGCTGGAGTTCGTGCTCGGGCAGGGAACGGATGGAACGAAGGGAACGCTCCATGCCGAACTTGATCGCGCCGAGCGTGGCCCCGATGTTGTCGTGCAGCTCGGAGGCGAGCTTGAACCGTTCGCTTTCCTGCGCCATGAGCAACTTTTCGGAAAGCGCCTTGAGTTCGCACGTGCGTTCGGCAACCTGTTTTTCCAGGTTTTCGTGGGAGTGGAGCAGTTCCTGTTCGTGCTTCTCGATCTCCGATGTGAAGTACCGTACCGATGAGGTCATTTCCGCCAGCTCGTAGCGCACGGATTCGGGGAATGGCGTCGGGATACGGTTCACCCGGTCAAGCATGCAATTGTTCAGCCGCTTGATGGGGTCTACCACGTTGCGGACGATGGAGCGGTAGATAAACAGCGCGAGGAACACGGCAAGGAAGAAGGTCACCCCCACAGTGGCCACGATGACAGCGTAGCGCTCCGCGAGCGTCTTTTTGGATGCCTGAATGCTCGTCCATGACTGCTGGGAAACGGCGTTGGCCGACTCGATGAGGCTGTTTGAGGTATATTGATGGGTGATCTTGAGGGCATCCAGTGTGCTTTCCAGCGCCGTGTATTCCTCATACAGAGCAAGAAGGCCGTCTTCCGCGAGGGCCATTGTGGCCGCATCGCTGGAGAGTTTTTTCAGGCGGCCGGAAAAGGGGCTGGCCTCCGCCGAGCGCAGCAGCCGTTTGACGTCGGTGCGGATTTCGCTTTTGAGGCGCAGGGAATAGGGCCGGTCATGGTGCATGGACAGCAGGAGCATGGCGGTGAGCACGTCGGAATAGGCGGTCTTCCAGACGTTGAAGCCCGGATCGCCCGGCTTCATGCCCGAGGCGTACAGCTCCCGCTCAAGCTGCGGCAAGTCCGCGTTGAGGGTGCGGATACGCTTTACGAGCCGTTCCGTGTTGCGCAGGTTGTCGATGCGTTGGGCGACGGCCTGGTTCGTGCCCGCAAGGATTCCGTTCAATTCATTCAAGTTGTTCTTTATCTTTTCTTTGACCCCAGGATCGACGGCAAGCGCTTCGAGGCTTTCCAGCACGTTTTCGGGAAAACGCCGGGCCTCGATTTCCTGCACGACTCCGAGGTGGACGAAACGGTCGCGGCACAGGATGCTGTCGTGGAGGATGCCCTTCGCCCACTCGCTCTCCTTGCTGATGTAGGAAGCGATGGCCATGTTGGGCAAAGCGACGTTGACGGTTTCGTCCGCCTCTTCGGACAGCATCTTGAGGAGCTGGAGCAGCGAAATGAGGAACGCGCACAGCACGAGGCAGAACAGCCCGAGCAGCAGGGCGATGCGGGAGGCGATGCTCTTGTCCATGATGCTCATGGGCGTTTCCAACAGGCTTCGTCCAGCGGTGAAAGGACGCCGAAAGGCTGATCCGCGACGTGCAGGACGTTGCGGTTGCGGATCGTGGCGTAGGGGATGGTGCAGAGCCAGAGGGCGACGTGCTCGCGGGAAAGGCGCTCCTGAAGCGCGGCGTACAGCGCCTTGCGCCCTTCCGGGTCCTTTTCGGCTGAGGCGGAGCGGAAGAGGGCATCCACTTCGGGGTTGCTGTAATGGCTCATGTTGGACCACAGGATCGCCGCCGTGTTGGTCGCGTAGATGCGCTCAATGCCGATGGCGGGGTCGTGCCAGCCGTACAGCTCGTCCATCGTCACGTCGAACGCGCCGCTTGTGACGCGGTCCGCCCATGAACCCGGGTCTTCCGCCGTGCGTATCCGGAAATAGACGCCGATGGTCCGGATGAACTGGCTTTGCAAGTATTTGAGGATGGACAGCGAAAACTGGGCGGAAGGCTCATAATCGATTTCCACGGTAAAGCGGATGCCGTTTTCGTTACGCGGATACCCCGCGCGGTCGAGGATACGGTTGGCCTCATCGGGATCGTAGGGCGTGGATACGGGCGAATGCCACTCCGAGCCGGGCGGGATGGGGCCGTACATGGGCCGGACCCCGCCGGGCACGGCTTGAGCCAGCGCCTTATTGTCGATGCTCATGGCGAGGGCCTTGCGGACTTCGGGCGAGCGGAAAATCGGGTTGCGCACGTTGAAGGTCAGCAGGGCGAAGGGATGGAGCAGGGAGAACTCGTCCCGGGTGACTTCAATGGCCGGATTGGAGCGGAAGATGCGCTCTTCATCCGACAGGGAAGAGAAGGCGTAGAGATCGGCCTCGCCCTGCATGATCGCAAGCGGGATTTCGTTTTGGTCCCAATAGACGCGGAAGGTGATCCGGTCGAGGCGCGGCTTGCCGGGGAGGAAAAAGCCTTTGTAACGTTCGAGGACGATGGTTTTCCCTTTTTCCAGCGAGGCAAGGCGGAACGGGCCGGAGCCTACGGCCCGCAGGTTGACGGGGTGGGTGTCGATGGGCGTGCCGTCCCCATAGATGTGGGCGGGCAGGACAGGGACCAGCGCGGGGATGAAGCACTTGAGCAGGGCGGGCTGCGGGATGGACGTCTCCAGATCGAGCGTCAGGTCGTCTACCGGGACGACCTTGTCCACGGCTTCGAGCATGGAGCGGAAAGGATGGTGCCGTTGCGCCGCCCGGATGGAAAAGGCCACGTCATTGGCCGTGATCGGGGTGCCGTCATGAAAGGTCGCGCCTTTGCGGAGATGAAACCGGAACCGTTTGGCTTGGGAATCGATTTCCCATGACTCCGCGAGATAGGGTATGGGGCCGTCCTTTCCGGTACGGACCAGCCCGGCGAACAGCTGCGCCCCGATTTGGCTGGTCAGGCTGCCGCTGGCTACGGCGGGGTTGAAACCGGGCGGAAAACGTTCCAGCGCCACAATGAGGCTGTTGTCTTCCGGAGAGGCGGAGGCCGGAGCCGCGTACAGGGCGAGAAGCAGCAGGGCCGCGGACAAGAAGGCCGTCAGGTATGCATGGCCCGTGCGGACGGGGCGTCCCGTTCCGGGCGGGAACGGAGAGGCCGCCGAAAGGCGCGGGGCGGCGCGGCGGAGTCGCTTAGTCAATGCCGTCACCTACAAGCCCGTTCTGCATGGCGAAGCGCGTAACTTCGCGGACATTATGCAGATCAAGCTTTTTCATAAAGCTGGTGCGGTGGGTGTCGATGGTCTTGACCGACAGGTTCAGCTTGGCGGCGATGTCTTTGTTGCTGTTGCCCTCGGCAATGAGTTTCAGCACCATTTTTTCCTTTGGCGTCAGGGAGTCGGCTTTCGAGGCGGCTTCGGCGTTGCCGTCCACGTATGAAATAATCATGGACCCGGTGAGCTCAGTGCTGATGTACTTCCTTCCCTTGAGCAGGGCCCGGATGGCGACGAGGAACTCGTCCTCGTCCGCCGTTTTGAGCAGGTAGCCGTCGGCTCCGGCTTTCAGGGCCGCGCGTACATGCCCGGCTGTGGCGTGCATGGAAACGATAAGGATGCGCGCTCCCGGCGCAACCTCCCTGATACGGGGTATGGCCTCCACGCCGCTGAGTTCGGGCATGGAAATATCCAGCAGGATGAGATCGGGCCGGAGCGACTGCGCGAGCCGGATGCCTGCGAGCCCGTCCCCCGCCTCGCCCGCGACCGTCAGGCCGGGCTCGATGCCGATGAGCTGTTTCAGGCCGCTGCGGAACAGGGCGTGATCTTCGACTATCAATACAGATGGCACGTCGTTTCTCCGTGTGCGGACGCTTTGCGTCCGGGATGCGCCGGTGCCGAAATGCCACGGCTTTTTTGAGTATAATGCAGTGCCGCAAAAAGGAAAAGGAGGCGCAACCTCTATAGGCTGAGGGATACGGGCATTCCTGCGGCAGGCTTCCCTCCGCGTGGTATCGGCAAGGCCGCCCCCATTTTTTTCGCTGATCATGATGAAGTTTATCCGGTGGACAGATCTGGCGATCCGTTGTCTAGGGAGACGGCCGCCCCGCGCCTTTCGCCTCGGGACCGGTATATCCGAGCGGCTCTCGCTTGCCGGGAGGGGGGCATTGTGACATCCTAATACTCATGAAGATGAGGAAGCATACCGCCTGGTTCCCTTTCTTTTCCGGCAACGAACCGAATCCGTACGCATCCCTCTGCCATCTTCGATCCCGCTCCGGCTGAGGAGCGCGTACGGGAGGAAGCATGACATCTCAGTTACGAAAAATAAACAACGTCATTGAACAATTTTTGCTGCCGTTGGCGGAAGCCGTTTCCGGCTGGTCCACGCTGGCGGCGATCCGATCCGCGCTCATCGTCACCCTGCCGCTCATGTTCCTCGGCTCTCTTGCCGAGCTGCTGATCAGTTTCCCGTTGGATGCCTACAAGGAATTCATGTTCCGGCAGTTCGGCCCCGAGTGGCGGATGTTTGGGCAAATCCTGAAAGACGCCACCTTTTCCGTGATGTCCCTCATCATGGTTTTCTCCATCGGCCACCATCTGACGGACCAGTTCAACCATGACAATCCGGTCCTGCGTGCCAATCCGGTCATCGCGGGTCTTGTGGCCTTTACGGCGTTCTTCTGCCTGCTCCAGCAGGACGGGGACGCGCTCAACCGGCGTTGGCTCGGCGTCGCCGGGCTGTTTGTGGCGATCCTCGTCGGCGTGTTCGCCACCCGGCTGTTCCTGTATTTCTTTTCCATCAAACGGCTGCACCTGCATTTGCCGGGGGGGACTCCCGATATCGCCATCCCGCAGGCCTTCAACGCCTTCATCCCCGGCATGTTGACCGTGCTCGTGTTCGCGGCGCTTGGCGCGGCCATGCAGACATTTGTGGGCATGTCTCTGCATGAGGCGCTGTATCAGATCATCCGGATGCCTTTTGACGCCATCGGGGAAGGGCTCGGGCGGGGCATGTTGTATATCCTTTCGCTCCATGCCCTTTGGTTCGCGGGCATCCACGGGGCCAACGTCCTTGATCCGATCACCCACGACATCTACGGCGCGGCGATGCTCGCCAACGAAGTGGCGGCGGCGGCCGGGGAGCCCCTGCCGCACATTATGACCAAGACGTTCATGGACACCTTCGTATTCATGGGCGGGGCCGGGACAGGCATCAGCCTTGCCGGAGCGCTGATCCTGTTCGGCAAGACGCAGGCCAGCCGTAAAATCGGGATTTTTTCGCTTGTGCCGGGCCTGTTCAATATCAACGAAGTACTGCTGTTCGGCCTGCCTATCGTGCTCAATCCGCTTATGCTGATCCCTTTTCTGCTCACGCCGGTCCTGCTGGCGGCGATCAGCTACGTCGCGGTCGCTACGGGGCTGGTCCCGGGGACCAACGTGGCGACGGAGTGGACCACCCCCATCCTGCTCAACGGCTACCTGTCCACGGGTTCTCTGAGCGGTTCGGCGTTGCAGCTGGCGAATCTCGTGGTGGGCGTGCTCATCTATGCGCCGTTTGTCCTTATAGCCAATAAAATCAAGGTAAAACAAATCAACGATGCCTTTAGGAGCCTGCTCCGCCGCTCCTGCGCCACAGCGGACTCTTCCCGGCGCTGCCTTGACCACAACGACGATGCGGGGTCCCTTGCCCGGAGCTTGATTACGGATCTTGAGTACGACTACCGGCATGGCGAAGGGCTGTTCCTCGAATTTCAGCCGCAGATCTGTTCCCGAACCGGCAGGGTTGTGGGCGTGGAATCGCTTATCCGCTGGAAGCACCCGTCCTATGGGCTGATCCCGGCTCCCATTACCGTGGCGCTGGCCGAGGATTCCGGGCTCATCCGGCCCATCGGGCTGTGGGTCTTCGAGACGGCCTGTCAGGTGCGCAAGAGCTGGCTCGACGCAGGAATCACGGATCTCACGATGGCGGTCAACGTTTCGGCCCTCCAGCTGGAGCGTTCCTTCCCGAAGCAGCTTCTTGACATCGCGGCCCGTTACGATTTGCCGCCCTCTTTGATGGAAGTGGAAGTTACGGAGTCGAGCGCGCTGGATTCCGATAAGCCGGAAAGCCATATCCTCTCCCGTGTCTACGACGCGGGGTTCCCCGTGGCCATCGACGATTTCGGCATGGGGCACAGTTCCCTCAAGTATTTGAAGCAATTCCCCGTCAGCGTGGTCAAGATCGACGGCGCGATCAGCCGGGAAGTGGTCACGAACTCGATCTGTTCGGATATCGTGGCTTCGATCACCCGCCTCTGCCGGGCGCGGAACATGCTCAGTGTGGCGGAGTTCGTCGAGAATGAGGAACAGGCCGCACTCCTCCGCGAACTCGGCTGCGACGTGTTCCAAGGTTACCTGTACAGCAAGTCGCTCCTGCCTTCCGATTGCCTCCAGTTCATCCAAAAGAGGAACGGCGGCAACGGTGCGTAAGGTCGGCCTGAAGCAACGTGTTTCTCGAGGGGACATCCTGCGGGCGGACCCAACGTGGGGAGGGCAATCCGGCTCTCCCCTCGCAAACCCCTTTGGGCGGGGGGCGCAATCTCTCAAGTTTTTCTTGAAGTTTTTGTTTCGGCTGACCGGGCGCGCCCCATCATGCCTTTCCGTCCGGGTGCCCCGTCTGCCTGCTTTTTCGGCTGGCCGGGAAATCGGAACGCTTGTTGCCGGAGTCATGACGCGTCTGCGCCTCTTCATTGTCGCGGTTGCGTACACACTGCTGGCTGTCCTGACCGCTGTTCCCGCTGCGGCGAACGAAGATCTCGCGCCTGAAACGCAAGGGCTGGACTCGCGGGAAGCCTTCCGCACCGGGACGCGCTTTTTCGATGAAGCGGAGGTTTCGGGCGGCCTGTATTTCTTCCGGCGCGACCGCAGGCGTTACGATGTAGACAAAGGCCGGTACGGGACGAACCTCAATCACGCCTCGGTGCAAGCGAACGCGGATTTTGTCTCCGGATTCGCGGGCGGCTGGCTCGGATTCGATTTCGGCGTGTTCGGCTCGCACGATCTCATGAACAAGGGAGCGGTGGATCACGAAATGGGCTTCGAGCCGTGGGGCGATCCGTGGCACCCCGACTGGAGCAAGCGCCGCACCGACGACGGCGTATCCGTGTACAAGGCCGCGCTCAAGGCCAAGGCCGGTCCCGCATGGGCCAAGGCGGGATGGTTCCAGCCCACGGGGCCGGGCGTGCTTGGGGTCAACTGGTCCATCATGCCGGGCACCTACAGGGGCGTGAACGCCGGGGCCGACTTTGGGCGGCTGTCGCTGGCGGCGGCGTGGACCGACGAATACAAATCCCCGTGGTTCGTCAACATGAACCGTTTCCGCAAGAACGACGGCGAAACGTCCGTACCGTGGCTGTGGAGCGCCGGGGTACGGTACGCCTTCGAAAGCGGACTGACGCTTGAACTTGGATACGGCGCATCCAAAGATCACCTGCAAAACGCGCATTTCAAAAGCAGCTATCGAACGGGAGGCGGCGCGGGCCCCCTCACCGTGGGTTACCATGCCTATTTCATGAACGACAGCGACGATTCAGGAAAAAGCGAGAACGACAATTTCGACGGCCTCGCCTCGCTGCATTATCTGTTCGGAAAATACGAGGTTCCGCCGTGGACTTTCCGGCTGGAGGGCACCTACGTCCGCGCTCCCATGTCCGGGCCTCAGAGCCAGGGGCAATTCGCGTACCGCCTGACCGACCGCAGCGGAAGCTCCAGCGGCGCGTTCGACGTGTGGTGGGATGCCCGTTCCGACTGGAATGCCGACAACGAAAAGGCCGCCTATTGCGGCGCAATGCGAACCCTCGACGATCTGCTTCCCATAGCCGGCTTTTCGGCGGGCGCGGGCGCGGCTTTCGGTTTCGACGGCAGAGGCTACGGTACGGCGGAGCACCTCAAGGAATGGGCTTTCACCTTCGATCTCAATTATGTGAAACCCGACGGCCCGCTTGAAGGGGCTTTCGTCAAGCTGCATTACACCGAATACCGTAACGGTACGGCCCAGCCGAGCTGGGGCACATACCGGAACGCCTTCCAGTCCGAACGCGATCTCAAGCTGCTTATAGGGATCCCTTTTTCGCTGTGAGCCTTGTAATCCCGAAAAAAGCAGCGGCTCTGCCGGAACCGCCCGCTTCCGGGAACGCGGCGAACAGGGATTCGATAAAAGTGAAAGCCGTTGAAGGGGGAGAGGGGAAACGTTTTTGAGCGTTTCCCCTCTCCCCCTTCCCAAATGTTTTCTCCGCTCAGTCCGTGCGTCTGTTGAGCGAGACAAGCAGGAAGGCGGCCACTGTGCCTATGACGGCTACAATGGTCATGCTCTGGATGGCGCGGGGCAGGCCGTAGCCGTCGGCGATCCAGCCGAGGAGCGGGGCGACGATGCCGCCCATGCTGGTGGCGAGCCCGAGGGTGACGCCGGAAGCGAAACCAATGTTCTTCGCCAGATATTTCTGCCCGAGCACGACCATTGAACTGAAGGGCGCGTACAAGGAAAAGCCGAGGGGCAGCAGGAGCGCGAAAGCGGCATAGAGATTGTCCACCAGGCCGAAGAGGACGATGGAGGGGATCAGGACCACGTAGGAGAGCCGGATGATCCGCAGGTAGCCGAAACGGTCCGAGAGCATCCCGCCGATGAAGTTGCTGATGACGCCGAACGTGCAGAAGCAGGTCAGAGCCGCGGCCCCGGCAGCTTTGGACTGGCCGAAGTTATGGATCCAGTAGAGCGGGATGAAGGTGTTACAGCCCACAAACAGGACGGACCGGGAAATGATCGCCAGCGTCAGCTTGGAGAATTCCTTCCAATTGTTTTTCACCTCTTCGGTTTCCCCGGCAGCTTTCGCGCTTTCGGTTTCGGTCTTCTTCATGCCCGAGAGGTGCGAGATCTGGTAGAGCAGGATGACCGACATGACGAGGGCTATGAGGCCGAAAACGGACGTGCCGGGCATACCGAACGCGCCGATGGCCGCTACCGCGAGCATGGGGCCGAATACGAAACCGCTGTTGCCGCCTATGGAAAAGAGGCTCAAGCCTGTGCCCTTGGAAGCGCCGGAAACCTTATTGGCGAAACGCGCGCCCTCGGGATGGAACAGGGCCGCGCCCACGCCGCTGAGGGCAATGGCCGCGAAAATGGCCCAGTAGCTGTGCAGGAAGCCGATGGAAGCCAGCCCGCCCCCGGCCAGCAGGACGCCCACGGGAATGAACCACGGCTTGGAAAGCTTGTCGGACAGATAGCCGAAAGCCGGTTGAATAATCGAGGAGAGGCAGGAGAAGGCGAACATCAACCCGGCGGCGGCCTGATAGTCGAAACCGTACGCGGTGATCAAAAAGGGCAGAATGGCGGGCAACGCGCCGCCGTTTATGTCGCATGACAGATGCCCGAGCGACACAAGGAAAATTTTCTTTTTGTCCATGACGATGACCTTTGTCCGCAGGCGGGGACGGATGAGGGGAAGCGGGCGTTCCCGGCGGCGCGAAGGGCCGACGCGGCAGCCACGGCACAGTGGATAGTGGGAAATCTCAGACGAAAAAGCAAGGCTCTTTCTGGTAAAAAACAAAGGTGCGCCGGGGGATTATGGAAGGGCGAAAGGGGTGATAGCGTCTATTGTGCCGGGGTGACGCCTTGTTGCGTGTTCTTCTGGACGTTCTGGCCCCACGAAAAGAGTAGGGGATAGGGAAGGCGCGGGGGCCTGAGAAGGCTAGTCAGGGTGCGAAGCTCACCGCTCCAGCGCGTTGTGGGGCGGCTATGGAGGGGGCGTCCTTTCCCTCTTCATCAGTGAAAACCGCCTCCCGGATAAATCCTGGAGGCGGTTTTCGTGCCGGGCCGCGTGGAGGCCCGTTTATGGAAGGAAGATTACGGCCTGCTCATGTCGAGCCGTTCAAAGGTATGGGAACCATCCGTACCAACGCGGATCTGCATGTCGAGGATGAGCGGCAACGCCGGATCGGACGTGATGTCCACAAGGACGGAGCCGTCCTGCTGTTCCTTGGCGGAAACAACACAGACCACGCTCTTGCTGCGGTTTATAGCGTTCGTCTTAACTCTGTCGGCACAGATGTCTTAATAAATCGACTCGCCGACCTGCCGGCTACGGCGGATAATATGGCGGTGGCGCTTGTCGGAAACGACATCTTTGTTGTCGGCGGCAATCAGAACGGCAAGCCGTCTGCTGATGTTCTGCGTTATAAACTCGGTGCAAACTCGGTTAATCAATGTTCAAATACAATTGCCCAATGTTCAAACTCGGTTAATCAAGGCGCAAATTCAACTTCTTCTGCCGATCTTCGCATCCCAGGCGCGCCTCGTGTGCAGCCCGTAGCCGCAGCGTATAACGACAAGTTGTACGTTTGGGGCGGCTTCTATGCCGACGGCGAGCAAAGCAAGGTGCATACTGATGGTTATGTGTACGACGTGAATGCGAAAGAGTGGGGCGCTTTGTCCGCTCCGTGCTCTGCGGATGGCGAGGAGATGACGCTTTCGGGTGGCATAGCGTGGGCTGATGGCGACCACTTGTACGCCACAGGCGGCGTCAACCGCACGATATTCCTCGATGCGATAAGCGGTAGATACGAATGTGTTAAGAAGGACGATTACCTCAAGCAGCCAATCGACTGGTATAAATTCAGCGGCAATCTTTATGTCTTTGATGCTGTCGCAGGGCAATGGCTCACTACGACGTTCGCAAATCAGGCTCTTGCACGCGCCGGTGCTCAGGCTGTGCCTACACCGCTCGGCGTGTATTATATAGGTGGCGAACTGAAGCCGGCGCTTCGCACGCCACAGATTGTATTAGTTGAGAATTGAGAGTTTTATTCAGTTGAGAATTGAGAGTTTTATTCAGTTGAGAATTGAGAGTTTATTCAGTTGAGAATTGAGAGTTGAAAGTTGAGAGTTATGATTACCATTGTAAAATTCAGTTGAGAATTGAGAGTTGAAAGTTGAGAGTTATGATTACCATTGTAAAACTATGGTTTAAGCGTTAGCAATAAAGCATATCATAACTTTCAACTTTCAACTTTCAACTTTCAACTCTCAATTCTCAACTCTCAACTTAAGCAGTTCTCAACAGGAACTGCTTAATTGTATCCGAACTTACCGATATTCTCTTCGCTCGAAGTTTCTTCCTGCGCAATCTTACGCATTTGTTGCTCGTAAGCCTGCGCCAGTCCGCCCGTACTCGTCTCCTTATAGAGCGACGGCAGGTCGTGACCTGTCTGCTTCATCACCTTCACCACGCGGTCGAACGACACGCTGTGCGTTCCGTCTGAGAACGAAGCATAGAGGTTGGCGTCGAGAGCGCGAGTTGCGGCGAAGGCGTTGCGCTCGATACACGGAATCTGAACCAGTCCGCACACCGGGTCGCATGTCATGCCGAGGTGGTGCTCCAATCCCATTTCGGCTGCATATTCTATCTGCGACGGACTGCCGCCGAACAGCTGGCAGGCTGCGGCTGAAGCCATGGCGCACGCTACGCCCACCTCGCCCTGACAGCCCACGTCGGCACCCGATATCGAGGCGTTGGTCTTTACCACGTTGCCGAATATGCCGGCTGTGGCAAGGGCGTGCAGTATGCGGGTGTCGCTGAAGTTGTGGCCGCGCGACAGGTGGTATAATACGGCCGGCATCACTCCGCACGCTCCGCATGTGGGAGCTGTGACTATGGTTCCTCCGGCGGCGTTCTCCTCGCTCACGGCCAGCGCGTATGCGTAAACGAGTCCGCGGGTCTGGAGCGACTGCTTGTATCCCATTGCCTTCACGTAGTAGGTAGGCGCTTTGCGTGGCATGTTGAGCGGACCGGGCAGTGCGCCTTCGTGGTCGATGCCGCGTTCTACAGACTCCTGCATGGCGCGCCAAACCTCCATCAGATACTCCCAGATGTCCTCGTCCTCGCACTCGTCAACGTACTCCCAGTAGCCGCGTCCGTGATTCTCGCACCACTGCTGTATCTCGTGCAGCGTGTTCTTCTGATACACCTCGCGCTTGTTGTTGAACCAGCGACTCTTCTCGCCTTCCGACAGTGCTCCGCCGCCTGCTGCGTCGACTCCGGCTCTTTTACCGACGCGCACCAGACCCCGCCCTGCAGCGCCCGTGTGTACAAGACCTCCTCGCGCGCCTCGTCCGTCATCTGCGCCAGCGGGCGCACGACCTGCTCGGCAATGTCCCTGCCCGACGTCAGCCCGTCGAGAAACAATACCGTCAGCAGCTGCCCGCCGCAAAGGACCTTCCGCGTCTCAAAATCCGCCGCATCTTCAAACTGCGCTGTAAGCGCCCGTCCGTCTACCATCGCATTTCACCTCGTGGGAATTATTGTGCCGCCAAGCGGGAAAAACTATACGGCAGCATTTGCATATGCGGCTTAAATATGGTAAGATGTTAGATACGATTTTTGCCTTTTTGCGCGAAACCGCTCGCGTAATACAATATATAGATGTGGAGCGAACAGCATGTACGAATTCATTACCGAAAAAACGCTTCCGGAATACGAAGCCTTTGTCCAGTCCCACCCCAAGGGAAACTTTGCCCAGAGCTATCTCTGGGGCAAGCAGAAGCCCATGTGGCAGTGGGACGCCATCGCCGTGCGCGGCGAAGACGGCGCTATCCGCGGAAGCCTTGCCGTCATGACGCGCAAGGTCCCCGGTATCGGCAGAACTCTCATGTACGGCTGCCGCGGTCCGGTGTGCGACCTTGACGACCGCGAGACATTTTCTCAGCTTCTGGACGGCGCGAAGGCGCTGGCAAAGAAATACAAATCCTACGTCATCAAGATCGACCCCGACGTTCCGTCGAGCAACACCGCCTTTTCTTCCATGCTCCAAAGCTTCGGCTTCCGCGCCAAAGAGGGCGGCAAAAACTTCGAGGCAATCCAGCCGCGCTACGTCTTCCGCCTGAACGTCGAAGGAAAGACGGAAGAGGAGCTTCTTGCGAATTTCCACCAGAAATGGCGCTATAACATCCGCCTCGCCGAGCGCAAGGGCGTCACGGTCCGCATCTGCGGCAAGGAGATGGTTCCCGCGTTCTCCGATCTGATGCTCACAACCGGCGTGCGCGACGGCTTCGTGACCCGCAAGCCCGAATACTTTGCGGCAATGCTTGACAATCTCGGCGAGCATGCCCGGCTCTATATGGCGTTCGACCCCAACGATACCCCGATTGCCGGCACCCTCGCCATCCACTATGGCGACAAAGTCTGGTATCTCTATGGCGCGTCGAGTAACGAGCACCGCAATCTGATGCCCAACTATCTGCTCCAATGGCGCATGATTCAGTGGGCAGTCGAAACGAACTGCCGTATCTACGACTTCCGCGGCGTCTCCGGCGACGTGTCGGAGGATAACCCGCTCTACGGTCTGTTCCGCTTCAAGCAGGGCTTCGGCGGCGATTTTACCGAGTTTGTCGGCGAGATGGATCTTGTCCTCTCCCCCGTTATCTATTGGGCGGTCGAGCACGGCACGTCCGTCTTCAAGGAACTGCGCAAACAGGTCTACCTCATTCGCAACCGTGGAAAATAAAGGAGAACACGCATGAAACGTTACCTGGTTGAATCCGCCGCCATCCGCCAGAATCTCGAGACGCTCAAAAAGCGCGCCGGAAAAGCGCGCCTGTTTGCCGTCGTCAAGGGAAACGGCTACGGTCTGGGTCTCGTTCCCCTGGCTGCCATCTGCCGCGATGCCGGCGTGGATACCTTCTGCGTGACCGAGGTCTCGGACGCAAAGCAGCTCAGAGGCGCGGGCTTCACCCAGCAGATCCTCATGATCCGCCCGACCTGCGATGTCGATGAGGTCCATCAGCTTCTGGACCTGGACGTCGTGTTAACCGTCTCCAGCCAGGACGACGCGGCAGTGCTCAACGGCATCGCCACGCAGCGCAAGCAGAAGGTCAAAGCGCACATTGAGATCGACACCGGCATGGGGCGCTATGGCTTTCTTCCCGGCGAGATGGACAAGCTCCTGCACA